>Ga0209091_10001364_pt1 | contig 21462 bp, 29 predicted proteins | sample ArcticOcean_MG_C_6_FD_187438 | JGI IMG/M metagenome (GOLD analysis project Ga0209091, IMG submission 187438) | Marine microbial communities from western Arctic Ocean - ArcticOcean_MG_CB8_128 (SPAdes) (version 2) | ecosystem: Environmental > Aquatic > Marine > Oceanic | place: Arctic Ocean...
CACTCGCATCGGGATAACAACACCCATTCTCTAATGTGTAATTTGGACTACATTGTCCATTTCCGATTGGATTCACCATACAGCTTTTCGCAGCTTGCTCTTCCACTTGCTCTTTCAATTCCGCTTCCAATACATCTGGGTCATGACCCGTCTCTTCGGCTGCAATGCGTACCCGGTCTTCAACTTGTTCAGCTGTCACTTCAGGTAGTCTCTTATGTATCCTCGCATCGGCAGTCCTTTTTTGACGCTGTCTATAAATGAGTAACAACACGACGACGATAAAAAGTAAGAGTAACAATAATCCACCCCCTGATATTAATAATAAAGCCACAGCTTTACCTGAACCAGATCCAGATTGTTGGACTGGTATATATATCGGTCTTACACCGTCCATCTTATAGTAATTAAAGAAAAAATAAATTAAACAATCATGTGGTGTTGGTGGTGTTGTCACGATTTTGATACGACACCTTTAAGTATGCCATTTAGACATGATGAGAGGCGAAATAAATTTTATACAGCTGGTCATTTTTGTTCGTGGAGCTGTATGAAATCATATGCAATCGATAGATATGGCCTGACTAAAGGTGGTCTCATATCTGGAAACATAGTGATGATGCGTAAAAAGATGTACAACCAAATAGGTCCCGTGAAACCTGCACCAAATCGATTTAAACTGAAAGAGTTTGGTGGTGACCTCACAATAGACGTGTTTCGTGAAAATCAAACACTTGATACGGGAATACCTAAGGAAGTTGAAACGAATCCATATGTCGATAATACTATACCCTTTGTTTCAAACACGAAGCGAATGGATGAAATAAAGAATGCGTCTACGGGTAACAATGCACTAAAGCTAAAGAGAACTAAACCGTTACAAAGAAGTCATAACAACCTGGAGTCAGCATTGGGTCTGGTTATTACACCCAAATCCTAAATTCCTCTTTTGTTTAGCCGTCGGTGATGATTGAGGCAAACATTTTGTTTTATTACTATGTACCCATCGTTCACCATCATGTGCGGCCCAACATATATCGAACCTTTCCATGACTTTCCTACATAGCACACATGGGAGTGATATAGCGTCACCGTGAATCGTTTTACGTTCAATGACCATTTCACCATGTTTCCTATGTAACCATTCTGTAAATTGATGGGGTTTGTACCCCTTCTTGAGACATTCTCGGTACAAGTTTTTGATAAGTTGTCTCTCCGCACACATGTGATTATTACTGATGACGATAGGTCCCTTGGACATGTAGCTCGTCACCTGACAGTATTTCATGGGTAACAATTTAGACACGTACCCCCGTCGTATACAAAATTACATGTTGTACACTCACTTAGGACGTTAATATCTCTTTTTGGGGTAAGTCCTTTAGCGAAACGTTCGAGTTCTTTTACTGTATATATTCCATATCGAATCATAACCTCTAGCGATGGGAATCGCATTCTATTTTACTTACTTGGTAAAACCTTAAGCGAGACAAGGGAGGCAACTTTTCTTAAGTTTGAGCATCGCGGCGAAGCTATCAACCATGGGTGGGACGAGGGCCTTGAGGATGACTTCAAACTCACTATCCTTCTCACCTTCATCAATCTGTTCGATTAGGTGATTCAGGACACCGATGACCAACTTCTTCTTCTGGGGACCTGGGAGTTTCTTGAACTTTTGAGATTCCATCATGAGACGACCCAATATTGGGGGGACGTCCTCCTTGGTGAGACCATCATCGATGTACTCACTCTTGAGCTCCTCGACAGTTTTGATGAGGCTTTGTGCGTCGATCTTTCCAGCAAACTTTTGTAATATGATATCCATTTATAATCTGTATATATTATAAATGGATGACATTATCTCAAGTGTTGCCATGAGTATTGGTCTTTTTCAGCTATACGATCAGGTGCGTTCCGTAGAAGAGATTGATACGAGTAAGAAGAATGCAATTCTCCTGGGTATGTTCGCGAGTTGTTTGTGGTTTATTTTCCAGTATAGAAAGTATGGTCTTAATATGACAACACTTTACACGTCAGCTGGACTGGTCGTCCAATTGTATGTCTTGAACAAGATATTACTCAAAGAGAAAGATCTAAAGTAGTTGCACCCAATACTGGTATATCTGGGTTGAGTGCCATGTAACTTAAAAATTCAATCATACACACCTTTTCTTCCATCGAAAATGTCCCTGCCCTACGCGTCACGTAGGCCAAGAACATGAAGAGCACATATACATTTACGACGATTGGCTTCATACTTATTCTTTTAAAAAATTTATGAGATCTTCTCGTGTTTTTCGTTGTGACCATCCTAAGGCTTTCAATTTTTTAGAGCATATGTAATACCTTTTATCATTGAATGGGCGGTCATCAATGTATGTGATCCATTTATCATACTCGGTCGTTCCATGGATCGTCTCTATGATGAGCTGCGTGACCTCCATCACTGTGAGTTCATCATCAGAAGCGATATTATAGATTTCACCGATTGTACCATTCTTCCAAACCGTTTCGACGGCATCGACGACATCTTCGACGTGCATGAAAGCTCGTTTGATGTTTGCGCAATTCCTACCATGGATCGTACATTTTTCACCTTTTTTCAAAAGTCTCTTAAACTTTGGTATGAGTTTTTCGGGGTACTGATTTGGTCCATATACGTTATTACAGCGAATGACTTTGATGTTCATCCCGAAGGACTCGATGTACGAACGGACGATCATTTCAGCGGCAGCCTTAGATGCAGAGTAAGGATTTGTAGGACGAAGAACACCTTCATCCTCTGTAAATGGTACATCTGTTTTGGATTCGCCGTAGACTTCATCTGTACTGAAATGAATGAATTCAACGTTAGGTAAAAATTGACGACACGCCTCTATGAGTACGTGTGTCCCGTGGGTATTATCCATCGTGAATGAGAGGGCATTTTCAAATGAATTATCGACATGACTTTGAGCTGCGAAGTGGAACACTGCATCAAACTTATACTCTTTAATTAAAGCTTCCACAAGTTCAGCATTACCAACATTACCCTTGATAAAGGTGGATGCACCCGGATCCACATTCTCAATGTTTGAACAATAGTCAAGTTTATCGATATTTACAAAATGAACATCTGGGTATCTCTTCTTCATGATGTTTATAAAATTAGAGGCGATGAAGCCACAGCCACCTGTGACAAGTACGTTACGGTACATTTACTTTAGTAGCCGCAAATGTTTTAAGTAGATTACACACGCGATCAACATCTTCGATTGTCATGCCATGATGGGCACCGAGGAGAAATCCATCCTTCATGATACGATCAGCATTCTCAAATTCTTCCAAGTATTCCCTGAATGCGGGGTGTCTCGTGATGTTCCCTGCGAATGTTACTCGTGTCTGCACGTCATTCGCTTCCATGAAATTGACGAGTTCGAGACGATCTGGACACTGGAGGGGAATCGCGAGCCAATTGGGAGTCCATGAGTCATCCGGGAGTGTGTAATATGGGGTATCCTTGAGGTTTTCCAGGTACCTCTCGATATTTTGACGTCTCTTCTTGAGGAAACCGTCTAACTTATCGAGTTGTACGAGACCAAACGCAGCATTCATCTCACATGCCTTGAGGTGGTACCCGGCGACACCATAGAGAAACTTCCAGTCGTATGGGATCCCATCGACAGAATGATTGAACCGTTCACTTGGGTCTTCGATGTTATCCCCGATACGACCCCAATCGCGGAACATCAAGGCTCGCTTGAGATGTGCATCATCATTGAACATTACCATGCCACCTAGACCACCAGCGGTAATCACATGACTCGCATAGAAGCTGGTAGTACTAACGTCTGTACATTCAGTGCGGGTAATCGTGTCAGCGGAATCTTCAAAGAGAATGAGATCTGGGAACGCTTCCCGAATCGCTTTCCAATCGGGAATATTACCGATGAGGTTGGGTATAATCAAACACTTCGTCTCAGGGGTCACAACCTTTTTAAGATCTTCAACTGATGGAACGTATGTATCGATACCTACATCACAGAACATAGGTTTTAGACCAAGTTGCATGAGAGGTGCGACAGTCGTCGCGAAGCCACACGCGGGTGTTACAACTTCAGAACCTTTTGGTAAGTTGAGGGCACAGAGACCCAGTAGGATCGCACTACTCCCAGAATTTACAAAGAGACCAGACTGCTTTCCAAATAAGTCTGCAACTCGTTTTTCAAATTCCACAGTGCGGTCGCCAAAGCCAGCGAGCCAGCCATCACGAAGGCAATTTTCGACGGCTTTGATTTCTTCTTCTCCGTAAGATTCAAATTTGTTGGGTGCGTACCAAACCTTCTTGGGCATTGTATCTTAAGGTGTTCGATAACTTTTAAGTAATCCGTTTTTGGATGAATGTGAAATATATTACCAGTAACTTTCGAGAGAGCTTTGAGACCTTCATTTGAATTTTCAAATCCTATCACCATGTCACTGTGATCACCGAGTGCTAATTGATAACATTCCGGATTCGGTTTGGGATTGGCATAGTCTTCACGGACGATCCAGTTTTTCAGTTTGTTAAGGATGGGAACTTTATGTTTAAAATGTTCAACAACTTTACGATTTGTATTTGTCACGACGACATGTTCGATGTTAGAATCCACAATAAAGTTTATAAATTTATCAGCATTTTTTATGAGTTGAATGTCTTCAAACTTTAACATTTCATTCGTCTTTTGTATTCTCAAATATGTGGGATCTGGAAAGTCGTCGAGTATAAATTGTATTCCATGTGTGGTGACAACTCTTTCTATGTATTCGCGACTAACATTAAGTACTCGCGCCCAAGCTTCGTAGTGAAGATGGTCACTGTTTAGAAGGGTTCCATCCAAGTCAATGAGAAACATGATCTTATTTAAAGTATCGTCGTTACTTTAAATATATGACGCGTGTATGTGTATTGGGTTCTGGTGGCTTCGTGGGTAAGAATCTTATCAGGGATACAGATTGGGTGGGTGTGACGCACCAAGACCTCGACCTCACCGATCAAAAGGCTGTTGAGACATACTTCGAGACACATCACTATGATATCGTGATCCACTGTGCGGTCGTTGGTGGGAGTCGTCTCGAGAATGATGGGGGTGATGTACTCTATAAAAATATTCTCATGTTTGAGAATGTTGTACGTGGATTCAAGGGTAAGTTACTCTACTTTTCGAGTGGTGCATCACTTCGGGGTAATCCACCCACAGATCCATACGGTTTATCGAAATGGCTCATTGATCGTCGTATCGAAACAATCCCAAACACCTATTCACTTCGTATATGGGGATGTTACGGTCCCGGAGAACTTCCAACACGATTTAGTGCAGTGTGTGCACGGGAAGGTCACGTCGTTATTGAGCAAGATAAATACTTCGACTTCATTGACATTGAAGATGTTCGAATGATTGTTACTGAGTATGTATCCTCTAAATGGTCGATGCCAAAGAATTGTAATCTCGTGTACCCCAAAAAGGTATTACTTTCACAATGGGCGGAGAAATTTGGAGCTACTTGGGAGGTGAAAGATACATCCTGTTTAGCTGAGAGTTATATAAAGAAGAGATAAGTTGTCAATCAAATGAAACTATTCGACTGTTCTATGCGAGATGGGGGGTATGTTAATAACTGGTTTTTTACGAAGGAACACGCTAAAGCCTGTTACAATGCAGTGAAAGAGTGTGGTATCGAGTATTGTGAATTAGGATTTAGACGGAAAGAACATACGAACGGTCCGTGGTTTTACACACCAGAGTCACTGATCAATGAAACATTCGGTGATATAGTCGTACCAGAATGTAAATTGGCTATCATGGCTCAAATGGGAACATTCACCATCGATGATTTTGTACCAAAATCCGAGTCACATATAACAATGGTACGAGTTCTGATTGCGTATCACTGCAAAGATCAAGATGATACGAAGTTGAACACTGATCTTATACATGAGACTGTTGAAATGTGTAAGAAGTTGAAGGAACTTGGATACGAAGTGAGTATAAATATTGGACGCATCGATAAAATGAGTGATGAACAGATTCGAGAAACATGTGAGATTATAAACGATGCACCAATTGAATATTTCTACCTCGCCGATACGTATGGAAATCTTGGTATTTACAAAACACGATCCATCATCGAAAATGTGAAGAAGTACTTCAAGGGGTCAATTGGGTTTCACGCACATGACAATCTTAAGAATGCATCTGTAAAGGCGATTGATGCACTCTACAATGGTGCTGATATTATAGATATCACATTTGGTGGATTTGGTCGTGGTTCGGGGAACGCAATATCCGAGTATACACTCGCCCATATGGAGAATAAGGGAGGGTATTCACTTCTTCCAGCGCTTATTTATGCAGATAAATGGGTCGAGTCATATAAGAAATCTGGTATTCCGTATCTTCTATCCGGTATTAAATCGATGCATGTCAATTACGCGATTGAAGTAATTGAGAAGCATGAAAATCTAACTATGCAACAGGTTTGGGACGTGTTTAATAAAATTATCGAAATGGAGAAGCATCATTTCTATTCCTCAGAGATCCTCACACAATACATGTAAAAATTTATCTTCTTTCTTTGCTATTATCTTAAAGTGTCTCGAGAGCAAGTGTGTGAAACTATCAATGGTAAAACAATTGATATGTTCATGCCATAATTCTTTATTGAATGTTGTGTTCTCTTTCGGTACTTCAAAATAATAATACTTTGCCTTACCCTTTACTTCTTCAATAATTTCATTTGGTTTGGATGCGTGTTCTAAAACGTGCATACATGTGAGAAGATCACATTTGAATAGTACATCCGTGATTGGAACTTCTGAGTCGACATCGCATATATCATATACATATCTCTTGGTACCAATTTTGGGTGTATTGAGACCATCGTACCCACCAAAATCTATGAGGGTTTCGACGTTGGAAACATGCTCCATGATAAATGATTGGGAGACTTCATCTACATAAGTGTGTCGTTCATTAAATACATGACCCTGGTACATTGGTTCGTATGAGAGTCTCATCTTATTGTACACATCATCCCTGTACCCATGATAAAGGTTTGACATTTCGTCATCATCGAAGAGTATATTTACACCTACGAAACCGCATGTATCACATACGAGTGTCTTACAAGGAAAGTAATTAATTTGGTTTGGTATTCCATATAAAGAAGTAGTCGTCTCGGGTTTCATACCAAAAATACGATCAGTCATAAAAGGTGCTAAGATAGCAGGTCTTGTAGTACATGTATCAGAACTACAGGATCTACAATAGTTTATAAACTTCATTGTAAAATTATTTGTTCAACTCTTTAACCCATACATTATGAAAGTGTTTATTATTTTCATACTTTGGGTGAGGTATAGTGTGGATTCTTTTAAAACCATAGGATGTTAATGTTTCGTCGAGCGTTTCATATCTTTTCGCATATTCTACCCATGGGATACCATCTTGTTCATAAATGAGTACTCGCATATTTTTTATCGCCTCAGGATTTTCTTCAACAAAGTCACAAAAAAATCCTTCGCAATCTGCAACCATACAATCAAACTCTATGTTATACATTTCAGAAAGTTTTTCGAGTGATACATTCTTGATAGATGGAGTACTCGATTCCTTTGTATATGTTCCATATTCATGGAGATCAAACTTAGGATCTATGAACGCCAGTTCGTATCCCTTCTTTGAAACAACCCCTTCGAAGATGTGGAACTTTCCTCCATTGGCATCTCTATTTTTTCGAAGAGCTTCAATCACTGATTGATCCGGTTCAACTGCAACATGTTGGGTTGGATCATCCAATACTTCCGAAATGACACACGACACAGTTCCGTATCGAGCCCCCAATTCTAGAACGCGTGCATCTTTGGGAATATACGTTCTAACCAACAATTGTTCTTCGGCTTCATATTCGACATTGGCTGGTTCGTTGTTTCTATCGACGAAAGTCATATACTGCATACTGTTCAACTCTTTAAACGCGTTCCACAAATAGATTATCTTTGAGAAATGCATCGTCTAAGAATGGTGCCATCTCCTCGTATGGCATGTTTTTGAATGTACCATCAGGAAGTGGTTTATTCGAGAGTCTCGGGTACCGACCTTGTACATTACATGGAATCTCAACAATCATAGGCCCACTCTGGTGACTCAAGTAGCTCACATCTTCATCCCTTTCCACGCGGTGGTAAGGAATGGTATACGCTTTTGATATCTTTTCTATATCACAAAAGGTGATGTCACTTTTAGAACTCGTTCCATATTCCCGCTTGAATACAGCCTCCTGTGTGATTTTGATAGCGCCGTATCCATCATTGTTAAATACGAGGATAGTCACCGGCATGTTATGGTGTTTGAGGGTCTGTAGATCCTGTATGTTATATTGAAAGGACCCGTCACCGACGATGACGTATGTTCTCTTACCATGTAGAGATGCACCCATCGCTGCAGCTATTTCATATCCCATATCCCCGTGACCACTCGTGATGAACCTGTCACCTTCTTTGTATCGATGCATGTGCCACCCGACACAATAAATGGATCCAGAGGACATGGTCACCACCACGTTTCCAGGCTTTTCTTTGAAAAATGTGTTCAGGTGTCTGTATGGACACACGAGAGGTCCACTTCGTTCAGGTAATTCCTCTTCCCACAAGTCCTTCCACTCTTTATTTTTTGAAATCCATGTAGTATCCGGTGTGATGGGTGGTAATTCTAAATTGAAAAAGGTTTTTAAATCCATATGAAGTTGAATATCTAATTTCTTTTCGGGTATAAATTCCGAAGTATCGATATCGAGGTACACAACTTTAGCTTCCCGTCCAAAAAGGGTACGATTGTATCCAGTGATACTTTTTGAAAGACGCGAACCTAAACACAAAATGAGATCTGCATTTTGAATGGCGAAATTTCCCGCCCTATTCCCGATGAGACCGGTTTTTCCTGTATAGTCATCCCCTAGGTCACTTCCAAAAAAACTTACAACGTATGGAAGTCGATGACGATCCAAAAACTTTTTAAACTTTTCTTTTGTCTTTGAAAGATGAATTCCATTCCCGGCGAGAACGATCGGTCGCTTAGAATTGGACCAAACATCGAGAAACTCTTGGGGAAGGGAAGTCATGAGAACTTCTTGTGGGGGAGACCACTCTTCGAGTACATCTGGAACTTGCATGGATTGAACGTCTACGGGTACTGACAGCCATACTGGTCCAAGTCGTCCAGTTGTGAGATTGTGAAAACACTCTTGAAGCACTCGGAGAGTGTCCTTGGGGTTGGTAAGTTCAACTGCATACTTGGTCATGGTCTTCACACTTTCTACGATGTCACAGTCAGATCCAAAGTACCCACGGATTTTACCACCGTATGCGCGAATGTTATCATCTCGGTGTACTTGACCACTGATGAAGAAGACCGGGACGCTATCTTGGTACGCGATGAGACATGGTGTAACCGCATTCGTGGCTCCACATCCCGATGTCACACAACAAACGCTCGGATTGTGTTCATAAGATGACCACCCAAGCGCTGCATACCCCGCGGGTTGTTCACCGTGTGTATACGTGACATCCATCTTTTCACCGAATGAATCATTGAAATGCATAGCAAAACCACCTGTCACGGAAAAACATTTTTGAATACCATGTTCGATGAGAAAGTTTGTTACGAACTCGGCCACTTTCATTATTTGTTTAAAGAGTATAAACTTTAACTCAATAGAATGAAACTTACGTATACCATTCAAGTGTGTAACGAATCTAGAGAACTTTTTTCACTTCTAACTTTACTTACCAGAATCATTGATGATGAAGATGAAATCAATGTCGTCGCCGATTCGAATAATGTAACTGATAAAGTCGATCGCGTTCTAGAACATTTTAAGGATCGTATCAATGTATTTAAGAGACCATTTGACCAATTTCATGTAAATGCTCAATTCCATATCGAAAAGGCTACAGGTGAATATATATTTGGTCTTGATGCGGATGAAATGCCCCAAGAATCACTCATTAAAAGTGTAAAGAAGATCATAGAAGAAACTAAAGCTGAGATTATAGTTGTCCCACGTATTAACATCCACCCGGACATCACGGAGGAAGATGTAAAGGCATTTGGATTCGTTGTGAACGATGTTGGATTCATAAACTGGCCAGATTACCAATCAAAAATTTATAAAAAGTGTGACCATATTCACTGGACGGATGAACTTCATACGAAATTGACTGGTTCGGATAAACGAATCGCGATTCAAGCTGTACCAAGTTTAGCCATATGGCACATCAAATCTATGGACAAACAGAAGAGTCGATGGAAATTGGATGAAACTGGGAATTATAACATAAGTTCCCCAAGTACCACAGATTTATATGATTTATTAATGTAGTTAAAACATTTCAACTTTTAGAATATAATGATCGTATTAACATCTTTACACGACGAAAATTTTGAACACCTGGCTGAATGGACACTCTATAAAAACAAATTGAAGTATTGTCTAAAACATGGATATAAACTCCATTATGCGAAAGATGGTGGTGATAAAGTGAGTGGTCTAAAAATGATGGCAAAACTCCCACCAATTCCAGATACATATGCACCGATGGGGTGGGGTAAGATATTCTTGATGAAGGAGGCGATGGAGAAGTACCCCGAAGCTGAATGGATTTTTAACACGGATTGTGATGTCATGATTACGAATATGAACACGAAAATTGAAGATATTGTAAAGGAACATGCAACTGGTGACACTCAGATTCTTATTCCAGCTGACTGTAATGGTATCAATTGTGGTAACATGATCATCCGTAACTCCCCTATTGGGAAGGCATTCCTTGATACGATCATCGCTGGTATGCCGTTGTATAGACATTGGTACATGTTTGAAAATCAACTCATCCAAGATCTCTTCGTTGGAACACATCTCGAAGAAACAGGTGTTGTACCCGGTGGTACTTTTTGGGCAAGAGTTGGTAAAGTTCTTCCACAAAGAGTTTTCAATTCCTATGACTATACAAAACTTCCGCGTCTCAAGGACCGGAAGGATTACAATGATATCCTCGGGATGGATGGGCAGTGGCAAGAGGGTGACTTCCTTATACAGTGGCCATCGACCGATTTGGAATTTAGGATTAATGCAGCTAAAGAAATGATGTCTAAAGTTATCAATTAAATGGAAGCGTTCAAAGACGTATGTCACGAATTAGACACGTTCAGTCAAGAGATCGCGACCGATCTTAGAGAACTTCCAGTGGAATATAAACTTACCGAGCGATATGCGGGTCTCGATCAGGAAGTGTATGACCTTTATTGTTGGCACGACGAAAAAAAAAGAATTTTTGATCAATATAAACGTGAACGAAAAGTTATGGATGATAAAGTTAAACGGTTAAAGGGTGAGTTGAAATTACTCAAAAATGATGTACAGACTATCAAATCACAAGAGTCTTCTCGTGCCCAACTATAATAGTCGTATTCACAATTACATCAAACCCCGCGTCCTTGAGGTTCTTACAAAAGGCAACATCTTCGGAGCATGTATCTTGTATCATCACCCCATCTTCACCTTCCATCTCTATGAGAGGGTAGGTAAAGTATGGATATTTCAACTTCTCAATGACTCCTTTACGACACGCGAAAAAGCCCATACCGTTATATGCCACAGGGATATATTTCTCTTCCTTCTCGGGTTCCCCAACCTTCATGAACTGGAAGGATCCAACCTTTTTGAAATAGTCAATGTCCCATTCTTTTACGCATGCATAGTGTTTCATATCCTGCATCCGGTACAGACCAGAAACAACTGGGTACGTCTTCGTATCCTCGATGAGTTCAATTACTTGTTCAGGTGTGAATACGATATCCGAATCGATTGTGAGCCATACATCATACTCCACTTTACCACCAAAGGGTTTCTGTTCGACACCCCTGAGAACATCGAGACCTAGGGTTTTCATTCGAGAATAGGTAACAAAACTTGAGTACTCATTCGTGACAACAAATTCGTACCCCTTATTTAAGAGTGTCATCAAAGTCTGTGACCAGTTCATGAGAAACGCTCCAGAAAATGTACGTCCCGGGAGGGCAAGAATAACTTTCGTCATTTTGATAATAGGCGGAGTACCTCTTTAACCGCAGGGTGACGAACGATATCCTCATCTCCCATTCCTACATGTATAATATACTCGAGGTCTTGGCACTGCATTTTGTAAATAAGGTCTTGGAGACCATTCTCAGGACCGAGGTCGGATTGTTCGAGGTCACCCGTGACGATGAGCTTCGTACCTTCACCCACCCGTGTGAGAAGCATCTTCATTTGGTTTGGTGTCGCATTCTGCATTTCGTCTGCGATGATGAGGGTATTTTCGAATGTTCGACCTCTCATATACCCCAAAGGTTCGACGGTGATCAAACGATCCATTTGACTATGGGTAAAAAAACGTTCAAAAATGTCATACATCGGTTTTGTCCATGGCTCCATCTTCTGAACCATGTCTCCTGGAAGGTAGCCCATATCCTCATCAGCAGCCACAATCGGTCGAGTGAGCACGATTCGTGGGCGCTGAAATGTAGCTACATGCTCTAGGGCAACCTGACACGCCAATAGTGTCTTCCCTGTACCCGCTGGTCCAGTCCCCACCACAATAGGTTTTGGAGACCTTAGGGCAAGTATATATTTACATTGACCAGGGGTTTTGGGGAAGTTCATATATAGTATTTAAAGATTTTTTCCTTATCTACTTTATATGGAGTTCCATCTTATAAAATTAAATCTAAATGGAACGTATCTGAGTTTTCAAGACACAGATAAACATAGATTTCTAGGTTTTAAAGACAAATCAAAAGCCATAGATTGTGTAGACTATGTATCATCCTATAGGTCGAAGTATGGCGTTTGGCCAGTATTCGATAGGTCTAAAGGTGCGGTGAAGGTTGAGAGGATCATGAGTAAAACGATACGACCACCCGAAAGAGTAAAGTGTTATCTAGATATTGTCACGAATGATTTGAATATAATTGAGTGGGAAGCGTCTCGAACAAATACGTCTTACTTTTATGTACTGGATTTTGAAGCAAAAACAAAAGAGACTTCAGAATACATTAATATGTATGGTATGGAAATTGACCCTGACCCGTTTGCGGGTACTTTTTTATATAGGGATCTATTGGAGTTTAAATTGAAGTGTGAGTGAACTTAAAAGTAAACTAACTTGTATTAATAATGTGTGGCATTCTAGCCCTCTTCGGTGATGAAGTAGAAGTCTCTTCATACCTCCTTTCTCACCGAGGCCCGGATGGGTATCGAACCAAAACAGTGGGTAAATGTCGTATGGACTTTTATCGTCTCGCTATCAATGATCTCACAGAGGCTGGTATGCAACCCTTTAGGGAAGGTGACGAGATGTTAGTGTGTAACGGTGAAATCTATAATCATAAAGAATTTCGTACCGGAAATGAGAAAAGTAACAGTGATTGTGAAGTACTCATGCCACTCATCCGTGACTACGGTATTATGAAAGCCCTCGAAAACATTAACGGAGACTTTGCACTTGTATACACGGATGGTAAACGTGTCATCGCAGCTCGTGACCCAGTAGGTGTACGCCCTCTCTTCTATACACGGTACGGTATAGACTCAATCGCATTTGCGAGTGAGGTCAAGGCTTTGTTATTCTTAAACAGTGAAATTCATATATTCCCACCGGGTCACATATACGATTCATACATCGGCGACTTTGTGTGCTACCACAGTGGGTACTGGAGAGTGAATAAGTATATCAAGAGTGGTTTCCATCGAGAGCTCCGTGAAACCCTAGAACATGCTGTACATGACCGTATCGAGAACACTGAGCGAGATATTGGATTTCTCCTCTCTGGTGGTCTTGATAGTAGTCTTATTGCCTCCATCGCTACACGAAAGCTGGGAAAGATTAAGACATTCTCAATTGGTCTCGAGGGGAGTCCTGACCTTAAGGCTGCTCGGGTAGTAGCAGACTACCTCAAGACTGACCACACAGAGGTAAAGTTTACAACAAGTGAGGGTATTGCACATATCAATGATGTCATTCATTCCCTCGAGTCGTATGACACGACGACGGTTAGGGCGAGTACCCCAATGTGGCTTCTCTGTAAATACATCAAGCAGCGCACCTCATGTCGGTATATCTTTTCGGGTGAAGGTGCCGATGAGATTTTGGGTGGATACCTCTATTTCCATAACGCACCAAATGTGGATGAATTTGCATGTGAAAACATGCGACGCTTGAGACTGATTCACCAGTTTGATGGGTTGAGGGCGGATAGATGTGCAGGTGCACACGGTCTAGACCTCATTGTTCCATTCCTCGATAAGAAATTTATCGATTTCTGTATGACTATCAACCAAAATGAAAAGATTGGAACGATTGAAAAGCGTATTCTGAGGGAGGCATTCCAGGGGTACCTCCCATACGAAATCTTATGGAGGCAAAAGGATGGTATGAGTGACGCCGTGGGAACAAATTGGGTGGATGAGATTAAAAAGTATGCGGAATATGACGTGGATGACACGCTTTTTAGAGAGACGCGTGCGAAATCCCGTGGTCATAATACACCTTTGACGAAGGAGGAGGCTATGTACAGAAACATATTCTGGAAGATGTACGGGCATGCCAACGACCATCTCATATCAGAAATATGGAGACCTAAATGGACTACCGTGACTGACCCGAGCGCGCGGTTACTTATAGAAAAGAATCCCAAGTAATATAAATGGCACACTTTGTCAAGAGTTTTGATTGTAAAAATGAGGCGCACGCGATGTGGTTGAAAAAGGTTGGTGGTGTCATGGCGAGGTCTATCGGTGGTGATCGTATCGACATCTTGAGTGTGGTGAATACCAATCCCCTACCAGGAAACCCCACTATTGATAATCCTATAGACTTTGCGTATGTACATTTTCAACTTTGTATGAAGTATGCCAATGCTGTACTAAGCGGGGTGGCGTTTGTACCTCCGGTACTCGCGTAGGGTGAAGTCTCTAGGTTCAGAGTTTTCGTCCATTCGTATAAGTAAAATTTTCCCATATACTTCTTCCATATCAAACGGGTGTGGTAAAATGTTTTCATTCTTCATTTTACCATCTTCGGGTTTCATGATGACAACATCTATATCAGGCCACTGTCCAATGAACGTTTGACACCCCTCTATAATTTGAAATATTTCGTTCTTGTGAGGGCTTATATCGATATCTATCTCTATAATATCCCCCAATTTCTCACGAATGAGAATTGCCTTGTTCATCTTAAACTCCCCCCATAAAAAAATATCCACAAAATATAAATGAACAATAGATATTTGCTAGCTTTGGCGCTATTGATCGTCGTCGTCTGGATGGTGTATAAATCGAGAGAGTTGTACCAATCTGGTCGTGCTGACTATCGTTATGGCTTCGTGGATACTAACCCATCTCGCCGTGTAGCGGATGCTTTTGACAGTCCCAATACATATGATCCTTATGAAGGACTTCCTCTCCCCTAAGTAAATAAAGAAATGATGACAGTATAAGTTAAGAATGGAGAACAAGACTCGACAATTCGTCATTGAGCGTTTAGCCACACTTCTCGAGATCCCTGAAGATGACACGATATGTGTCAATCTCGAGAAATGTATATTGAACCATGCAACCGATCGGGCGAGACAAATGGATGCGGCTGCAGCTTGGGATAATCATAAATATAGTAATATCTACAAACACAAGTTCTTATCTCTTCAGAAAAGTCTAAAAGATAACCCATGGTTGGTAAATAAAATTGTTCAAAAGAAACTGAAAACGAAAGATGTTATTGACATGCGTCCCGAACAGTTATGCCCCGATGGATTGTATGCTGAAGAGATGGAGCTGAAAATTCATAAAGATATGCGAAAGGAATACTTGAAGAGAGAGATTAAGAATCAAGCAGGTTTTTTCGTGTGTGGTCGCTGTAAGTCCAATAAGACGACATACTATCAAATGCAGACAAGATCAGCGGATGAACCTATGACAGTGTTTGTGAGTTGTCTCAACTGTGAACGAAATTGGAAATGTTGAGAGTGTGTTCGGAAGCTGTGAGGTCCGTTGGCATATCACCCACAGAAAGAACGAAGTGATAGGGTAGTTTCTTTTTCATAAGATCTTTTGTTTCAGCGCTCGTAAATCCCAAATAAGTATATCCGATACCATATTCTTTTAGTTGCCCAATCGTCCACTGTATCACATGTTCTAATCCAGGTCTCGCCGTGATAATTACGATACGGTACCCCATTTGTATAGCTACATTGAGAAGTTTGATAATGGGTTTATTTGGACGACCATTTGTAAATATAAGTGTATCATCTATATCAAACATGACAGCATCATTGGGATGCACCTCTCTATTTGATATATACTGTATACCCCAGGCCTTGAGGTTATCCATTTATTATTATTAAAGATTTAAATTCAAATTCAAATAGTTATGATCATTGACGTTGAATGTGATAATGGCACGACACAGATCGCGCGAACAGTTTTAGAGAATCAAGGTTCCTATATTGTACATTTTCTTGAAAAGAATATACAAAACTTTTACGATTTTATAGATGCACATGAAGAAATTTCAAAAGAGTCCATCTCTGGATTCTATGATGTAGAAAATTTAGAAGAAACTCAACTTTTTATCAAGGTCCCACAAGGATATGTACTCCTCGATGATAGTGAGGATGAAGACTATGAATGCACCGAAACAGATGAAGAAGAGAGTGAAGATGACATTTCACTTGTTGACGAAGAAGAAGCCTAAGTTAAAAAATTAAATTGATAAAAGGTAAATGGAATATAAAGAACCAAAAAAACGTGTGACTAAAAACGATAAGAAAAACAGCAGAGAGGTATATTCCACAAAACACGTAAGAAACTTGCTTAAACAAAAGGAGGCATCTTTAGCAAAGAAAAACAATGGCCCCTTACACCCCCCCGAACGCCCACTACTCTCAAATGGACGTATCAAAATACAATGAAGACCAATTGTTCGCGTTCATCGGTAAGACTGGTAAGAAGTTTTATTGGCTCACACAGAAGTTAGGCCTTGAGTATCTCTGGTACGATCGCGAACGAAAGGTTATTGAAATTTGGGGTCCGTACTATACGCATCAGAATCAGCAATCTGCACATTTAATCGGTTGTGAACTCGATTATTTTATGAAGCCTAAGTTAGAGGATACTCACACCAAAAAACAAGATGAGCATGTTCAAGCGACCGTCGCAGCGTGTTAGATGCCCTCCACCTATTCGGGGGGATAAACCTAAAGAAGGTGCATTTTTATATGATATTATACTTTCCAAACCAGTTGATAAATTCACGTTTCACAAACGAGCCGTATACAAGGAGGAAGATTATCTCAAAGCATTGAAGCAGAATCATCAAAACCTGGGTATACCCTATGAGGAACCTATACTTCCTAAGGTGCCACCCCCTCTTATTTATAAACCTTCAAATGAACCGGAGATTAAGTTTGGTGATACGATCCAGGTAATCCTCAATATTCTTAAGAATGGTACGATTCGAGTAAAGGTTAATGGAGCTATCGCAACCATGTATGATAAATATTATCACCGTGGTAAAGAGGCACCTATTAAAACTATACTTCAGGCGTACAAGGCGCATGGATTTAGTAAAGAATTTCTCGAAAAAATTAAAAAGAATCACGAGAAGAAATTAAGATTTGCAAAGAAGGTTCCTAGTATTTTACAAAAGATATTCGATAAGGAACCAGTAAAGAAACCCAAGAAGGTGAAGGTGGTGGTGGTAGAAGAACTCGATGTGGTGGAGGAAGAGGAAGAGGAACAGATCCCCCACGAGGAGGGTGAGTTGGATGTGGAACCTGATGAGGAGGAAGCTGTAGAGGAGGAGGAATATGTATCCGATGGAGATGAGTAACACACCTAAGTAAATCACAAAAATATAATAAATCATCTAAATATGTTTATCACCAACGTTGTCCTCGCCAACACCATTCTCGATCGTGGCTTCTTCTGTACCCTGAAGGAAGCGACGCGTCACGCTAAGGAACAAACCAGGGAGAAGATCTGGAAGTTACCCAACAACTCTGTCTTCTTCGGTGACATCGAAGTTCGTGTCTACAACACCGACGACTACAAGAATGAACATTTTCTTTCTTTCGTTGATTCCTATTGAGATGTCGTGTCATTTGCTCGGTACAAAAACATAACTTCCGGTCGTTCAATGGGATCGTTGTAACCCAGTTCTTTTAGATACTTATGTATTTCATGCTCTTCGGAAAATCCATGAATTTCTATGAGAATTGTTGGCATGTGCTTTTTAATAGTTTCTGTAGCACCTTTTAGAACTTGTAATTCATGTCCTTCTACATCTATTTTTACAAAAGATGGGACACCGGTATAAATATCATCAAGTCGTTCACAGTTTACATTCACCCCTTCACCTTTCCAATCATCCGTATGATGAAAACTCGTACCACCATAATTTAAATGTACATTCGATTGACACCCATGTGACGGTACATGAATTCCCCTAATATCCTTCACATCTGATAGTGCACACCCAACAACCTTGACATTGTGTCGTAGAGTATTCGCATCCACATTGAGTTGTATAATCTTATGGTATACCGGATCGAACGAAATTACAGGACCATAATCCGAAAAAAGTAGGGTATTGTACCCAATGTTTGCACCAATATCGATAATATGTGTACCAGGCTTATGGTAGAGTCGTACATCTCGACGCATCCATCGATCCCATTCTTGACCACTCGCGATTGATGGACCAATATACTCATCACCTTTAATCACAGTAACTTTGTAAATACCGTTGTCAACATTTACAATGTTCAAGTTCATATACATATATAGTTTGAAAGTATCTTTAAATATATAATCCCGGTGGATAGTAAATGATCGTAGCTACAACCTTTTTCAATCACGTGTGCGGTCATTGGCTATTCTAAGAAGATCTGTATATAGATATATATGCGAACATAATTCAATGTAAAGGGATTAACGCGCTATCATAGCTCCTATGGGACCGAGGGATGATGTTCCTACACTTGTTATAGTACCTGCAAAAACTCTCCATCCAATTGCAGAAGTGGTCGTTGTTCTCTGTACGGATGTAGTAATTATGTTGTTAAATACTTCTTTAGCGAGCTTTTGTGTCAATTGTAATACGACGAACACGAATTTAGAACTCATACCACTTTTGTCCCATGGTAATACAGACAGAATGGATGTCATGAGAATACTGAGATATTGAGTCAAAATACCAATACTCGAACGTCCATATTTGTTAGTAGGTAGAGTTGCGAATATAGATTCCTGTTTGAGCTGTTCAGCTGATGGTGCTGCAGACATGGTAACTAAACTGATCATGCGTTTCCACATTGGTGATTTCCTATCTGAAATTGGGGTCAAAAATGGTATCACCTCCGATAATTTTCTCATTCCATTGTTCGTCAATCTTGTCATATACACTGGATCTGTCTGATACATGTAGTACGTGGCGTATAAAGTAGCGACACTCGAGATTGCCTTCATTACATTTCCAGTTGTTATTTGATCGCGTATCTTGTCAGCGAAGGGTCTAATTTCTTCTCTGATGACGACGTCCCAATTCACATTTGGATATTTTTCTTTGGCGCGTTTAACACTCAAATCTACAATTCTCTTATTGTTCGCTGAATTATTCGTTGTTAATGCTTGTACTAATTCTGGTTTCAATTTTACACTTTGATTTCTATTTATTGACATATTAACATTAACACTATTGTTAAAATCTTGTTTAATTTTATTTAATACATTCTTGTTAATTTCGAAAGCGTTATTTTTAGCGTTTTCGAATTTATTACTATTGAGTTTAAAGGCGTTGCTTTTAGCATTTTTGAATTTGGAATTTTCAGCGGCTCGCTTACTCGCAGCCCGCGCATTACGAAGAACACGGTCTTTATCTTCTTTCGTTTTAGCACGTCTCAAACTGTTGATGTATGCACTCTTTTGAGTATCTGTGAGATTCTTCAATTTTGTTAATGACACCCGCATCGCCGAGTTGAGGATGGAGGATACACCCTTCTCTGGAGCGAAGGACATTTACTATCATCTAACAAAAAAATCTCAGGTGATAATAGATATGTCTAACCAGGCAAATAACAACAAGTGCGGTGTTAAGGAGGGTGGTAAAATTTACTATGATGTTGATTCTATAGATGTTAAAGTGGATCCCGAACAAACAAAAGCCACAAACTTTGAAGCCTTATTTTTGGCCAGTGTTATAGATGAAATAGAGGGTTCATGTTTCACGATAGAAGAAAATTGTAAAAGTCAATATCCTTTAGTCACACAATCTAATTCTAGACAATGGATAACATCAATAGATCAAGATAACCGTGTAGGACTTGCACATGTTATGGAAACTTCTAAAGTTCCCATTCTTTATAATACTCCTCGATTATGCGATCCCGGCATGAAAGTTTCAAAAAACTGGAGTTTGAAAAATTATATAGAAACACGATTATATGCATTCAAATACAAATACGATCAAGGTAAAACGTTGTCAAATCGTAATCAAAATGGTAAGGACTGTTATAAAAGTGTTTATTTTGATTTTAGACCATTTGAGTATAAAATGCGTTTACCTAACCCATCGAATAAAAATGCAGTTGAGGAAATTTATATAACCGAGTGGATTACAGTTGAAGATGGACCTGATGACGGTTTAGGTTACACACCCCATATGAGAATTTCTAACATGCCAAAGAATAATAAATCAAATCCTGAGTTTCAGACTATAAATATTTTCAAAAAGATGATTAAAAAGGTTTTATCAAAACGATTGGGTAATACTAATCTATCCATCATAAAAAACTCGATTAATATCGGTCCAAATGGAAACAATAATGGTCGAGTCTCAAATGCATCAATGGATACATACATCAATGAATTTATTGAGTTTTTAAAAAAATATGATGGTATTGAATTTTTTGATATTGCTCCTGTAACGGAAACGCAAACATTAAAAATGACTGATAGAGCTATTAGCGTTTTATACTTCGACCTTATTCATGACAGTGTTTTTAAAAAGGGTGAATATAATCTATTAAAATTTAAGAAAACTTTCAAAAGTCAATTCATACAACTATCTAAAACAAAGAATTATCCCCACAAGGATGTGGTGGAAGTTGATTATCTCGTGGGAGCTAAAATGGCTCAGAAATCCCATAATGCATATGGGGGTAAAAATGGGAATATGCTGTTGAACACATGGGGAAGAAAGGGTCTAAAGAAAGATGGTCAGCAAAGAATCATTAAAAATGTACCCTCAATATTTAAAACTCTTGGTGATCTTTCTCAGTTCATATACGCAGTTACGTATGATACTGTGGTTGCCAGTGGAGATAAGATGGGTATGGCGGCTGGTTTATT
>Ga0209091_10001366_pt1 | contig 21458 bp, 13 predicted proteins | sample ArcticOcean_MG_C_6_FD_187438 | JGI IMG/M metagenome (GOLD analysis project Ga0209091, IMG submission 187438) | Marine microbial communities from western Arctic Ocean - ArcticOcean_MG_CB8_128 (SPAdes) (version 2) | ecosystem: Environmental > Aquatic > Marine > Oceanic | place: Arctic Ocean...
CATGTGCAGAAGTTAGTACTCTACTAAAGCAAGCAGGATACAAGCCAGATGACATACCAATGATTCCAGCATCTTCTCTAAACGGAGACAATGTCTACAACAAGTCCGATAAGTGCCCTTGGTACAATGGACCTACACTGTTTGAGGCTATTGACAAGGTTACAATGCCTCCTAAGCCAGTTGACAAAGCACTTCGCTTGCCGATTCAAGATGTTTACAAGATTTCAGGTATCGGAACTGTCCCAGTAGGAAAGATCGAAACAGGAACTCTAAACGTTGGAAAGACTGTTGTCTTCAATCCATCACAGAAGTCTGCTGAAGTCAAGTCTATTGAGATGCATCACACAATGGTCCAGAAGGCAGAGCCTGGTGACAACGTTGGATTCAACGTTCGTGGCCTAGCAGCTGTTGACATCCGCCGTGGAGACGTTGCAGGATACACAGACTCCGCACCTACATTCGTTCGTCATGACGAAACATTCGTTGGACAGATTAGTATTATGGGTATTCCAAAGGCAGTTTCAGTAGGATACACTCCTGTATTCCACGCTCACACTGCTCAAGTTGCTATTCGCTTCTTGGATCTTCTAGAAAAGACCAACAAGAAAGGAAAGGAAGCAAATCCTTCTTTCCTGAAGACTGGAGACCAAGCAATGATTCGCTTCCAGCCTACCAAGCCTTTTGCAATTGAGCAATTAGAAGACTTCCCGCAACTTGCCCGCTTCGCTATTCGTGACATGGGTAAGACAGTTGCCGCTGGTGTTTGTCTAAAGATTGAGAAGAAGTCACAGTAATTGAGTTCATCTGATACTTTGGAGGAATTGAAATGGCAGCAGTAACAATTATCAAATTAACCGGTGAGAACCATTCTGACATTGATTTAGTCGCAGCACAAATCAAGAACATTTGTGAAACAGGTGGTATTTCACTACGTGGACCAATCCCACTACCTACACGCCGTTTAGTCGTACCAGTTCGTAAGGCACCATCCGGTGAAGGCAGTGAGACATACGATCACTGGGAACTGAGAGTTCACAAGCGTCTTCTTGAGATGGACATTACCACTGGTAAGGACGAAAATGCACTTCGTGCAGTAGCTCGTATCCAAATCCCAGATACTGTAAGCATTGAACTTTCAATGCGCGCAGTTAACTGAAGTGTTAGCAATTAACAATAATACAGTGGCCGTAAGGCTAGTAATTTGACATTCACAGAGCCGCAATCTTTGCGAACCCACCATCGACTAACATTTCTGCTGTTAGTGAATCTAGGAAGTGAACATCACCCACTTCCAAAGTGACTTCTTCACCTGCGGCGTTAATTATCGCTTCAGGCAACGACTCCAAGATTCTAACTCGAATTAACTCATCAGTCTCAACTTCTTGGGTTACAATCGTATCTTCTAAAACTATTTCACTAGCCTTAGAATTAGGTGCTAGTTCCATCGCTGCTGCATGACGTACTTCACCCACCATTCCTTCCATGAAGTCAGACATATCTTCATCTCCATCATTGGTGCTAGTAATTGTTTCTTGAATCTTTTCATTACTATCTAAATCAGCATGAATGTGCTCATCTAAGTCAGGCCATTCAGTATCGCTAAAACGATCTTCCTCATCAATCTCCATAAACTCAATTTTTTCAGGTTTATCATCTTCAAAAGCCAAAGCCGGAGGGGGGTTGCCGGTCAAACTCTTGTCAGAGAAAGAATCTAATTGCATGGTTCCAGGTGCATGACGAACTTGGCTTATTTCGCCTTCTCCAGCAATACCATTCTGCATTCCATTCCAGTCAACTCCCATTTTAAAGCGGTCTATTTGAATTTGTAATGAATGATAGAAAGCCTTCTCTTCAGGATCATGACGATGCCAATCAAGTGAAGGTAATTCTTGGTTCTTAGCAGTATTTGCAGTGGCTCTCATCGATTGACTAGCTGCGTGCTGCATCATTGCAACCATTCTCTTACGCGCTAAATCACTTGCAATGCGACGAATATTTGCTTGTCTTTTCTGAAGGTTTTGCAAGCGAATACCCGTTGCACCCACCCTTAGCATATCCTGAATGTCCAAATCAATATCAGAAAGTAATTTTTTGACATTTTCCCAGAAGTCAGTTCTCGGCAAACTGGTGGGAACATTTCTCCCTGATTGTTGCCGATTGGTGGTGAATAATTGTTCCTCCACCTCGTGCGCTTGGGCGCTATCGAGTTCACGTGGAGGCGACATTATGGCAACCCTGTCGCCCACGATTCTTGAACCCTTCACTAAAACCGTTTCACACATTTCACACTCACTTTGATATTCAAAGACCACACCTCGCAGAGCGAGGTGAGTGTAACATGAGTGTCAGGGGAGAATCGAGGGGTGGTAAAAATCCTCAATTTAATACTGCACTTTTCATTGTATTCATCTTAGTAATCACTGCCTATACGCCGATAATAGGAACTTCACAACCAGATGAAATTCTAGAAAAAACATCATATTACGAAGCAGGAGATGCATCAAAATCAACATTAATTGAGCATTGGTCTGGACCAGATTCATTCTATCCAAACTCCAACCAAACCGGTGTGAACCAAACTCTCAACTCTTCGATTAATATTCCATATAATCAAAGCGTTAGCACAGCAGAAATATCAATCCAACCTCTTTTTAGTTCAACCAACGGCAATGGAACAATGTTTGGCCCACAATCTGCTAATAATTGGAACGGTACGCACAATTATACTAATGGCATTGGGCATGCTGGAATGCTTACGCTAGCCACGAATTCATCGCTTGGAACATTAACTGATTTTGAACAGAATGTTCATACTCCTATCGATTGGATGGGGCATGGAGATAATGATGATATATGGCATATATTACGTCCGACGATAGATTCACTCAACACTTCAAGTAACCAATCCGTACCATCTAGTACGAGTCAAGGAATCGGATATTTGAGTTCAAGGGCATTAGGGGATATTTATCAAAACTTTAATTCATGCCTTAGTTCATCTGTATTTGAGGTTCCTAATTATGTCAATAATTATTCATTGACAACAAAGATATGGCTTTCTCTTTTAGATTCAGATGCTGTTTGGATTGAAGTGATGAATGATTCCGGGATATGGCAGGTGATCACCCCAGATTCCAATTATAGTAATTCTAGTTCACTAAATGGTTCACCTTCAATGGTTTGGTCTGGTCAAAGCGATGCCTGGATTTCACAGAGGTTCCAATTAGATTCGATTGTTTCATCACAAAGTAATGAAATCAAAATCAGGTTATGTCTACAGACCTCTTCAACAGTCAGCGCTCGTGCAGGAGTGTTCTTTGATGATTTGAAGTTACATAATGATGGAGATCAATCTGGTGCATGGTTACACGGAAGTTTGAACGGAGATTACGCACCAAATGCAAATGGTAGGTTGATTGTTCCAGCAAACCTCAGCAATTTGAGCGGAGCACTAGAGATTGAATTATTTACCAATTGGGATATCGAAGGTGGCACTAACGATGGAATGACCACTTGGTTATCGCTTGACAATGGAACAAATTGGTTTTTACTTTCTCTTTCCCCGGGGCATCCAGGAAACGGAATATGGTATCAAGGAACATTTCATCAAACCGAATCCAGCGGTTGGGTACCAATTCGTTATTCACTACCAGCGAATGTGTCTAGCCATGTCAATGCAAGTAATGCCCTATTCAGGTTCCTTGTTCAAACCGATTCAATTGTAAATTATGGGGGTCTATCTTCATCTGGTTGGGAAGGAATGGCCATCGACGATATCGCGGTTTACGCCAACCGCAGTACTTCGAGTGCTCAAAAAAGAATCATTGCTAATTTTACCAGTTCGAGTGATGGCCTTTATGGTAATCAGAGTGGTTGGCTAAATTATTCTGGAATAAGTGCGAATCAATGGATTTGGACAAACCTTCTCGGAGCCAATGGTCCAAAAGACACATACTACCGCTTTGATAGTGGAAACCTAGCACCGGCAGGCTGGTCTGTACAAACTAGTGATACGAGAAAGTTTGAAGTTGGTGCGGTAAGTAATGCTGCTGGATTTGGACCAGCATCATGGCCTTCGGGAACTAATGGAGCAGGGATATATCTGGACAACAAATATACCAGTAATATGCGAACTCATCTGATAACTCCAATTTATGATATTCCTGAAAACTCTACTGCAAGACTGACTTTCAAAAGTTGGGTTTGCACCGAAGCAGCTTGGGATGGTGGGGCGGTTTCACTTTCAACAGATGGCGGGGACAGTTGGTGGTATATTCCACCAGATCTAAATGGATTCCATGACCAAATCTCTCAAGTCAATACATTTTCACCATTCTATGGTGAAGGAATATTTGATGGTTCAAAAGTCAATGGCGGTTGTCATAATGTCGTTAGAGGATTTGATTTGAAGCAATCTGACATCAGTAATCTTACTGGGCAAAGTGTCAGAGCGAGGTTTACTTTCTTCTCCGATACCTATGTCGAATTAGATGGCTGGTATTTGGATGATGCAGGTGTTGAAGTCGATGTATACGAACCACAAGGAGAATGGGTTTCAGATTTAATTTCATTTGATGACGACTTCCAAAATGGTGGAATATTGGACGGGTTCGTTGAACAAACAGGAGGCACCAGCATTAGATTCGATATCCTCTCGGCAAACGGAAGTGAAATATTTGGATTACAAAACAAAACACTTCCGTTATCAATTGATCTAGACCGTAGTATTCATTCACAATTCCAAGTAAGAGTAAGAATGAGCTCAATCTATCCGTTACAAACTCCAGTATTGAAAAATCTAAATTTTGGTTCAAATTCATATTTTGATGTATTTCACTTACAGCACCAATCTAGAGATTATACTATTTTCGGCCAGTCCAATATTGATTACTCAAGTGGATTAGAAATAATGTCTACTGGTCAGACTTCAATTTCATGGGATATTAACGCAGCGTGCCCTATGAAGAATGGAAGATTGACTATCGTTGGAGATAACACTACCATTTCCCATCCAGGGTTAATTGTTAATCTTCAGCAATGGGAAGAATCCCCATCGAGAACTATCTATGAAATGGCAAGCAGCACCTCCTTTAGAAATTCAACTACATTGAGTCTAACTATGTTTGCAGGTGATGAAATTACTTCAGTAATGTTTGAACCAGATTGCCTTTTCGCACCTAGGGATACAAAAATAACACTTGGTAATAGTCTGACAATCTTTGAATCAAGTCCAGGTCAAATGATATTCAACGATATTCTACAATCTGTCAACGCTTCATCGGTTGACAATATAATCGATTATTATTTCCAAGGTGGAATTAGGGAAGTTGTCAGTATTCCAATGACTGTCCAAACCTCAAGGGGCGCGATTAAAGTTGACTTTGGCTGGGTTGACGAACCAATAATGGAAGATAGTATTTCTTCAATTAGTGCAAGCCGTTGGGTTCCAGATCAGAACATAAACTTGACCACATTAAGTTGGAGAACAGAGAGCAGCGACCCATTATTTGACTTCCCAACCAAAATAGACAAAGTCACTTTAATGCTATCAAATTCACCATTACAGAGTGATTCATTTGTTGAGGTTGAAGTTGTTAATATTCAAAGCAATCCTACTTTCCGTCAAGTCAAGGGAACTGGATTAGCAAGTTTGAATACAGCAAGTTCCCAAATCCAAATAATGCTGAATAGTGTAGAAGTAGATTGGTCAATTGATACACATTGGCTGATGGACGATGTTGATGAAATCCATTATTTGGTTTTGTCAACTGATGAGGAAGGGTTTGAAGTTGGCCCAGGTTATTTAGTACGTTCAACGCCATTTAACGAATTTGAGAATGATTTAGAAATAATTGATTTTAATGTTGTTTCTGGTGATTCCAAGCAATTAGGGGATGCTTTTAACCCGATGTGGCCTTTCCATTTACAGCCAAATCAAACTCTATCGGTAACAGGTAAAGTTAGATTCGAAGGTATTGCCAATGCATGGGCTCCACAAGATTCAGCAGAAATTCAAATTGAGATGAAGGCAGTTCCTCCAAAGAATGAATCCGGTGGAATGGATGAGTGGGTTGGTGAGGCAATTATTTGGTCGCAAATATGGTACTCGCCCTTGAATCAAAATTCTGTATTCGACCGAGAGTTGATCGTTCCACAATCATTTGGACAATTCCCTAGCGGGACACGCTTTGAAATACGTCCCTCAATAAGTCGTGTAGGTCCATTAAGCGAGAACTCGTCAACTAGTATTGATACAACTGCAAACTCAATATTCGTTCCCTTTATCATCGATATTGAAGTGCCAAAAATACTTGCAATATATGCACTTGATTCAGGTGGAATCACTCCAGCGGATGGCCACGTCTGGATGTCGGGGCAATCTCTTGCATTACGATTATTCATTGAGGATTCAGATGGGCTAGCAAGTCCTCTAAGGATGTATTATTGGCTAGAGAATCATGATGATAGTAATAATGATGGAATAATGCAAGCCAATGAATATAGAGAAATTAGTGTTACACTGAATAACGGTTTATTATCAACCGATATTGATTTGCCGTTATTGGATGATGAACAAATCAAAGCACCCTCCGAAATGGCTGGCCGCGCTAGTGTATATTTTGTCGGTGAAGATTTAGCCGGTAATTATATTGCTAATGGTGGTTCATTCGGTGAAGAAAATGACTTAGCCACAATTACAGTTGCCAACCGGCAGGATGCGGTAATAGACCTCGCTTCTCTAGAGTTTGATACAATACAGGGAGTTCTATTAGCAGGGAAAGAGCACCACTTTTCATTCAATCTTACAGATGGAAATGGTATTCAAACACTTGATAGAATTGAATTAGCATTGCTGGGAAGGGACGATTTTTCTAATTGCTTCATTACATACTTCCCGAGGTATATGATAATTGAATACGACCAATCTTGTATCATTTCAGCACCGCAAGTTATTGTTACGAAGCATCCACAATCAGCGACTTGGAATGTAGATTTCGTATTTAGATTAGATTGGAACGGTTCATTTAATTCAGCCCAAGGTGGCGGAGTTCCTTCTCTAAAAATATTCGATGAAGGACAAGACCTTGGCCTTGGTGTTAGCAAAATAAGTATTTTTTTGTGGCAACCATCATTTGAGATTGAAATAAAAATTACCAGTCTGAAAGATATTACGGATCCAGTTGGAGTAATCGAATCTAACAATATGTGGCTACTTAGAGGTGACGAGATTGAATTATTTGCAACATTAATGCACAAAGGAACTGGATTGGCAGCAGAATATTTCCCTGCCCAAGCAGTGTTAAATTGGCATTTAAGTGATACTGAAAGAGATTCATATGGTATAATTGAACTTGGCATTGATGGTAATATTTACCTTTTATTGGAGATTGATAATGAAATTGTTAAGCAAAGATTTGCAACCTTAGAATTATATATTTCAGAAACCAGTATTGCCATTCCTCAACCGCTAATCATCAATATGACAATAGATGATTCTCCGCCATTATTAACAATTCCAACAGGATATCTGACAATTATAAATTCTGATGAAATGGAAAACGTTGATGTCGTTGTATTGATTTCTGATTCAGCAGGAACGAAAAATACAGAAATAACCATGCATTGGCATTTCCGTCGAGCAAATCAAATAGTCATGGGAAGCTATGGACAAGCCATCGTACCCTATAATTCACATTCAGGAACTACTACGACCTTCTTGGCAATAGTTGATATGACCTTAGAAAACCAATCTGTATTACAAGCATTTGACCGTGTTGAGATTTGGTTTGAGGCTACGGATAAAGCGGGATATGAATTACAAGGCCATGGTAGTTCATTTTCTCCAATTCAACCATTATTTAGATGGATTGATTTTGAACCAAGATTTGATATTATCCAAGCAACACCTTACCGTCCGACTATCGGAGAGGAGATCAATATCACAACACGAGTTGTAAACGAGGGGGTTTTGGGTGGTGAAATCACCTTACTACTAACCGATTCTGATGGAAAGATATACGCAACAGAGGTCGTTTATCTTGAACCGGGTCAATGGCAACAATTCAATTGGACAATAGAAGCCTGGAAAACAGGAAGACTTGGCTTAACATTGCAAATCCTCAACCAGACGGGGGAAGTGCCCGTACCGCTTGCCAATGTAGCAGAGAATTCAGAGGAGTCTCTATCTGCAACATCTGGATTGTTAGGTCTTTCAATTCTGATGGTCGTATTTTCAGCAATTGGATTATTCATGGCAAGTCAAAAGAGAAAACTAGTGGTTGATGAATATGAAATGAAGAGAATTGAGCGCTTGGTTGCAATACGTGCCCCTGCTCCACCACGACCTGTAGATTTAGATGAAAATAGTCAAGAGGAATAGTCAAGAAGAGAAGGCAGCACGCCTCAACTACTAGCCGAGGTACCCGAGTGGTCAAAGGGGGTGGATTCAAGCTCCTCTGCATAATGCTTCGCAGGTTCAAATCCTGCCTTCGGCACCAATCAAAAACATATCATGAAAGCCTTATATGTTTGAGAAAAAACAGGTTTTTGTTGCGAATAAAAAACATTGTTAAACGATTGTCTCTTACTTTTGAATATGTCCGAAGAGATCCAAAATATAGCAGGCTATGGAATTAATTAATGGATTTGTCGGGTTGATTTTGATTATTGGTTTAGAATTGCATCTACCAATGGTTGGAAAGTATCACCATGTGGATGCGGTGAAATTACATCTGCTGCGTTTTTAATTTCTTGAAAAGAACCACCGACTGCAATTGACCAATTGGCTAGTTCAAACATTGACAAATCGTTTGGAGCATCTCCGACACATAACAAATCTTGAGGCGATAAATTCATTCTGTCCAAGATGAATTCTATACCCTTGCCCTTTGAGAGGTCGGGAGACATCAAATGGATTGCAAAACCAGTGCGAATTACATTTAGATGTGACCAACTACTTTGTGAAATCTTTTCTTTAATCAATTGTAAATCTTCTGAAGGAAATAAACACCACTCGCTTTCTCTCCAAGCATTGCTCTCAATTCCTTGCGGATCAAGACCTGGCATTTCTTCAGCGAGCCATAGCGCCGCCTCCCTTGCTTCCTCGCCTTTTGCACGAATAACGGTTTCAGGCCATTGCGGGTGCCATAGAACTCCTCCATTCTCACAACAAATCGGGCCACTTAGTTGTAAAAACCTCCACAGCCCATAGGTGATTGCTCTGACATTCCCAGTAGCAAGAATAACTGGTATTCCAGCCGCTTCAAGCCTCCTTAATGCAAGAACAGCATCTGTATTGAGTCGCTTATTATCATCGGTTAGAGTCCCATCGATATCGACGGCGACAACCTTCGGTCTCCAATCATTTGGAAGCCACTGCATGTGTATGGGCAACAGTACTGTTTTCATCAAGTTTGGCAAAGAACCATTACAATTATTATTTATTTTTTATCGGCTTGAGATGAAATTGAATACTAGTCTTCAAATCAGTTTTGTCAGAGCAGTGTATATGGTCGGAGACGATGATGCTGAGGTTTTCCTTTCCATCGAAGATGATGACCAATCACTAGAGGATAAAAAACCAAGATTTTCTAAAGCAAAAAAAATCATAAAGCAGAAACCCAAAATCGTTCCCAAAACCGTTGAAAGCGTAGAACAACCTTCAGAAGAGGAAATACTTGATGGTGAGATATTAGATGCTGAAATCATAACACAATCAGGTGGTGTGTATGATGTCTCTTGGCCTCTACTTGGGATGGATTGCCCTGACTGTGCAACAAAGGCAATGAGGGCAATATCCTATCTTCCACAGGTCAAAAAATCAATCGTTTCAGCAACATCTGGTGAAGTAAGGGCAACTGTTGATTTAAGCGATGGCCCAGTTTCAGAAATATCCTCAATTCTACATTCACTTGGCCACGCACCAAATATTGAGCATCACCAATTAGTTGGAATCAGTGCTGGTGGCGTTGCGAGAAGAAATGGTGTTGAAGTAAGGAAATTAGAGAAGGTTATTCGTTTACAGCCAGGGATAATCGATTGTGAGATTGATTCTGATAATCGTATTTTGGTACAACTGGTTAGTGATGCATCATCGCAATTACTGGAGGCAAGAGATTCTGCATTGGATGTAATATTAGGGGCAGCCCCAAAATATGTCGAAGCAAAAAGTGCAAAAATACGTCCTGATCAATGGAGATTGATTGGTGGTGGTTTGGCACTTCCAATCTTATTGTTAGTTTTAATCGCAGAATTTTATTCGTTATCGGGCACTATAATCGCAATAATCGCTCTACCCGGATTAGTATTAGGTGGATTGCAGATGTTTAAAGAAGCGATTGGAAGTATTAAAAATCGCCAACTCGGGTTTCAGGTTCTCACCAGTCTAGCAGTTATCGGTGCAGGAATCTTAGGAATGTGGGAGGAAGCACTTATCGTAGCGATACTAGTTGCCTTTACAGCCCATTTAGAAGGTGATGCACTTGTTAAAGCAAGAGAGGCAATGCAAGGAGGCTTGGATAGATTACCGCGCACAGCCAGAAGGTTATCTGGAAGTAAGTTGCTCAACCAACAAGGACTCAATCAAGCGATAAAGACAAGTGGATTTTCGTTACAAATGGCTCCTGAAACTGCCGCCATCACCCTTGGAACAGGGCCATTAGCAACCTGCCAAGACGAAGGCGAGGGTGTTGAGGTAGTGCCAATCGATTTGATACGAGTCGGAGATCAAATAGAGATTAGGAGTGGTGAATTAATTCCTTGCGATGGAATCATTCTAGATGGAATAGGCGCTTTAGATAAAGCACCTTTAACTGGTGAATCAGTTCCAGTAGAGGTTTCAAAAGGAGAAGAAATTCAAGCAGGTTTGGTTCTTGCAAAAGGGCCACTAGTCATTGATGTAACTGCAGTTGGCGACAATACCAGATTATCGGGATTAATTGAAGCTGTTCATACTTTCAAAGAAGAACCACCGCGTATTCAAAGTGGTATTGAGACATTTACTGCGATTTGGGTACCAACAGTTCTGATTGGTGCCTTTGTGGTTTGGTATGTAATGTTCCCAGATAATTGGAAAATAATTCTTCTATTATGGGTTGTATCTTGTCCGTGTGCCCTCTTATTAGCAACACCGGTGCCACATGCTGCGGCATTAGCAAATGCTGCACACATGGGAGTAATCGCTCGTGGTGGAAGCGTATTGGAACGGTTGAGCAAAGTGAACCATGTATTACTGGATAAAACTGGAACATTAACATCTGGTAAACCGAAAATTGGTCAAATTATCACAGCAAAGGGCAAACGCAGTGATTCTGCAATAAAGATTGCTGCCGGTTTAGAGGCTCGCTCTAACCACCCTTATGCCCTTGCAATCATGGATTTGGCAATGGAAAAAGGATACAAACCAAGCCTTATTCATGGCCATAGCGATGTTGAGGCTGGAGTTGTTGGTATGAGTTCAGGAAAGCAAGTATCGTTAATACGTCCAGATAGGTTAGCCAAATTGGGGATTAAAATCCCAAAGGAAATTCAAACAGCGCTCGACAAAGCCAACCAACAAGGGCATGGTGCTAGTATCTTATGTAAAGAAGAGATTCCTATTGCTCTGTTTACATTTATTCACGATGATACCCGGAAAGGTTCAGATACATTAATTCCTAAATTATATGAGAGAGGAATAAATGTTGAAATCCTCAGTGGAGATTCCCAAGCAGCAGTATCAAAGTTTGCTAAACGCGTAGGTTTGCCAGAAGCCGCTGCACATGGTAACTTGAGCCCTGAAGATAAAGTTAAATGGGTGAAAGGTAGAAGTAAAACCCACATTACAATGATGGTTGGAGATGGATTCAACGATGCTGCAGCCTTAGCAGTTTCTGATGTTGGAGTTGCGGTTGGTTGTGGGGAAACGGTAAATCTAGAGGCTGCTGATGTATTGATACCTGCGGAAGACCCAAGCATGTTGTGCGACTTGATCGATTTAGCGAGAAGGGCACAACGAATATTAATTGGAAACCTTGTATTCTCGGTGGCGATAACAATAACATTAGTTTTCGCGGTAATCAACGGTTGGTATGACCAATTATGGGTTGGAGTTCTGATTCATGAAGCATCTGTAATAGTCGTCATTTTGAATGGTGCGAGGCTTGCAGGGAATTCCGGTGCAACACAATTATTATCTCAAATCTTCAAATCATTATATTTTGATACTAGGACTTCTTTCGATGCTTTAATTTTGAAGTATCGTTCTAACTAATATCCGCGGCATGTTCATACCTAAAGCGTGTCTCTTCTAACTTGGTGAGACAATGGCACGACTACACGCAGACCCAGTGACTACTGCATTAGTACACCCTACACGACGAAATCTGTACTCTGTATTAATGGCAGTTGAAGAGATGAGTACTGTTCAACTTCAAGCAGCAGTCAATGTTGATAGATATAATTTATATCACCATCTGAAGAAGCTTGCTTCTCTAAATTTGGTTGAAAACCATAGAGATGTAGGAAGGGCCCGTTGGTGGAAAATCACTCAGCGCGTTACTATGCCTGGAATCGTTGGTAGCAACGAACCGATTGCAGCACAACCGGTAGTAACCGTCTCTGCTAGTGAGATTGATACCACAGGACTTCCAAGTGAATTAGCAACTGCAATTTCCGAAGGAAGAGACATACACATTGTCAATTTAGATGGTTCCCGTGAACAAATTGGAGCAAAGAAAATGCTTGAGGCATTGGCCAATGATTACGGCATCGAACTCAATCTACCATTTACTTTCGTTCCAGGTGGAATCGCATTAATCGGTAAAAGCCGATGATTAGTTCAATAATAATCAACAACAATATGGAGGTGGCCTAAGTATGGAAGAAGAAGCAGTTGTAGAATCAAGGATTGCACCACCTGCATTATCCTGTCCAAAATGTTCTTCACTATTACCTTCAGATTTGGGTGTGCTAACCTGCTCAATTTGTTCATCAAAAGTTAAAGTTGAACATCCTGTGACTAGGAGTAATTGGAATGATGAAAAGGTAGGGTGTCCTGAATGTTCTAAAGTCCTCATAGTTGGAGTTGACAAGAGACCAGCCCACCTACAATGCGCCTCCTGCTCAACTCATTTCACCGTCGCGAAAAATGTACCTCGCACTGAAGTGGCCTGCCCAGGATGCGATCGCCGTTTAAGAATGAAAATAAAACCAGGCGAACGAGAGATTGATTGCCCTGCCTGTTCTACATCATTCAAAGTTAAATTTTGAGGTGATGATTTGAAAACAACATATCGAATGATGGGAATCGCCGATTACATCACATTGTGTAATGGATTACTCGGAACTGCAGCAATCTTATTCATTATTTTAGCAGTTGAAGATTTACATCAGCCATACTACCAAGGTGGCTTAAAAACACATTATATCTGGTTAGCAATGCTCTGTATTCTAGCCTCGGTTATCGGCGATATTATCGATGGTCCAGTCGCTAGACGTTATTCAAAAAGAAAATTACTCGGCGGTTCCTTGGACATTATGTCCGATTGCATTTCATTCTGTGTCGCTCCAGCATTATTGATTTTCGTAATGTTTGGCCGATGGGGAGAAGCATCACCATTTTGGACGGTATCCTTAGGAATTGCGAGTTGTTGGATAATTGCAACTGGAATGTTGAGGTTAGCACGTTTTCAGCATGACGACGGTTCAGAACTCAATTATTTTGTAGGACTATCCAGCCCAGGAAACGCATTATTGTTGCTAAGTGTTGCAGGGATAATTTGGATTCAACCATCAACAGGCTTTGGTCCAGATTTAACAACTTGGGATTGTTCAGTATGTTTTGGAAAGGGTACTTCAAAACCATATTTTGATTTTATGATGCTACCGTTGATGTTCATCAGTGGTGGATTGATGATAGCGGACAGGCCGATGTCAAAATTGAAAGGAGGCCTTCCTATGAAATTGAGTATCTTACAATTATTTGCGATGTTAGTTGCGATAATATCCGCATTACTCCATACCACTAAATCCGAACATGGACTTGAGATGACAGGTTTGAATTTATCCTTCTATCTATTTATTATTTCAGCACTATTAGTTCTAGCCTACATCATCTTAGGTGAAAAGATTGTCCAAAGCAGCAAACAAATTAACGATTCTGTTTCATCTGATGAATAATTGAATTGGCAAAACTATTGTTCCAATAAGATAGTTTGGCTGGTCGTATAACCCTGCGAAAAACAGCATTCTAAGGGTATCGTTAGTCGCGCTCTTTAACTATGATGAGACGAGGATGAGAGATTGGATGGGATACAATGGGAGTCAGCGAAAGCAAGACGATTGATGCATCTGGCGCAAGCCCTCCTGCTCGCAACGGGTCTGACTCAGTATCCTTATCGTCATTGAGATCTCAATTCACTTCTAGTAAATCAATGTCACTTGACCAAGCGACATTAGGTAGCGCACGTTTCCGCCAAGAAGAGAGGCTGCGAGGCGATATTCGTAGAGAGAAACGAATTCGTCAGCAAGCAATGGATGAAAGAATAGCGGCAATGAAAGATTCAGTTGCTACAGATTTAGCAGTTAGTCACGAACTTACAATGGACGCATTAGAGAAAGAAATGCGAGAAGGTATGGAACAAGAACTTGCTGAAATGGAGCGGGAATCATTATCCAGAGAAGAAGGGAGGATGCGAATGGAATTAGATTTGCGCCTCAATCGCCAACTAGATTCATTACGTGAAGGAATTGAAGTTGAGCAAGACAGAAGGCTCATCGAGCATAAAGAACAGATAAAGTCCAATATTGAGGCACAATTACAACAAGAACATCGTCAGCGCCTCGATATTCAAAAAGAGAGATTATCTCTTGAATATAATCAAGAATTACAACGAAGAGTTAGGGAGATTGAAGGCAACATAGAAGTTGAAATGGAAACACGATTCAAGCAAATGGAAAGTGCTGAAATCAACCGCCTTGAAGAAGGCCACATCGCTCGTTTAGCAGAAAGGGAAGAACAATTACGCAGGGGTATCAGAACTCGCCTAGAACAACAACTTAGAGGTCGACTAAAGCAAAGAGAAGCTAGGCTAAAATCAGAATATGAACGCCGAAGTCTACGTTTAGAAGAAGACATTGCTCAACAATTACAAGAGGAATTAGAGGGTCGCTTGCGCCAAGAAACAGATGATCTTGAAGAAAACATGCGAGAAGATGTCGAACTTGCAATAGCGAGGCGCCGTGATGAATTACGTGTTGAAATTGCTCGTCAATTAGAGGAGCGTCACTCCGAAAGACTTAGCGAAAGGAAATCACGACTTCGCGAAAAGTATGATATCACCTTTTCAAAGGCAGTCGATGATATCTCTCATTCACTGAAGACAGAGGTTGAGTCTGAACTTGACCTCAGAATGGAAGAGGAATTCACTAATTACCGTAGTGCTAGAGAATCAGAAATTCAAAATCGTCTTGCCCGCTTTAGGTATGATAGAGAATCTGAATTACGCGACCAATTAGGTGCCCAATACGAAGCCAAGAAGGTCGATTGGTCAGAACGGCTTGAACTCGAATTCCAATCACGTGAATCAGCAGCGAGAAAGGCAATTATGTCCGAAGTCGATGCGGGATTACGCAATGAACGTTTGACCTTTGAAACCGATCTTGATCTATTGAAGGAAGAGACTTCTCTTGAACTTGAAATTGATATGGAGGAGAGACTTAACGATTTCAAGGTCCGCAAAGAAAACGAAGTCGCAACTCAACTTGAAAGGCAACTTGACAAGCGTGAAGAGATTATGCGAAACAAGGCTCTCATCGATGTTAGAAAGAGAGAAGCTTCAATTAGAGCAGAAATCGAAGCACAACTTGGACTCAAGCGTGCAGAAATTCGTGATCGCTTAAGTGGTCTAAGTGAGAAGATGGATTCATTCAAGGAAATGGCTGAAGAGAAGATGCGCGATGCGGTCACCAATCAAATCCAAGGTGAAATTGATAGTGAACAATCTGTCCTCCAAAGCCGTGAACAAGAATTCAAAGAATTACAAACTCAAGACAATAAGGTTGACAAGCGCCAAACTTGGATGGAAGCAATTTCTGGACAAGGGACTCAAGGAATGCAAGCAACTGGCATGGATCCATTTGCATTGGGGGCACGGCAAGGAGCACAATCAGGTGGAAGGTCGTTAGTCGGTACCTTGGGTGCTGCTGCACAACAACATCAACCAAGAATTGGTTTGGCTGGAATGAGATCGCCAACGACAAGTGCAAAACCACTTTCGTCAGCAATTCCAATGGCTAGACCTGTTAAATCACCCCTAATTAATCAACCAACTAGTGCTGCTACAACTGCTGTATTGCCTGAACCTGTTCATCAGAAAGTTGTACGCTCTCCAATAATACCAATTCAGGCACAAGTTCAACCGATTACTCAGATTGAGCAAAAGCCTACTATTGTTCAACCTGTTTCAACCCCGATAGACCCAATTGAACAAGTGGAAGAGATTGTCGCTGAAGAAGAAATAATCACAGTTCTCGAAATTGAGGATGAGATGGCCGAAGCAATCTCGGAAGAACTAGTTGCGGAACTTGAAGAAGAACCAAAGACAGCATTACTCAATCCGATCACAACTAAACTTTCGGTTGCAGAACCAGAACAGCAAAAAACCGCATCATTAACTCCGATAAGACAATTACAACCGGTCACGAAAACCAGAGGAAGTCCTCCAAGTTCAGGAAAGGGAGAAGCACCTTCTCTGCAAACACTGACTCCAGTCAAAAAACTAACACCTCTTAAAATCGAGAGAAGAAAGATGCAACCTTCTAAAGAAGACCAAGAAGATAATTGATGATATTGTCTCACAGGGCTGATTAATTACACTTTTATCCGTCTGTTTCATATCTAAATGCGTTTTCGAGTAGGATATGAAGCGTGGCGTTTGTTTAATCCTGGCATTTTTGCTGCTACCTCTTACAGGTTTCCTGCCGAGCATTTCTGCCGATACAAGTAATTTGATTGAAGCAGGAGTTACTGATGAATTCGATGAAGAGTTGGTTTTTTGGCAGAGAATGACCGATGGCACAATTTTGATGGTAGATAATACTGGAAACCTCAGTGTTAACAGTTTTTCTAATGGTCAACATGCACTACAGTGGAACATTGATTTGAATGTTTCAGCAAACTCAGCGAGGCTTGATGACGCACAACAATTAGTAGCAGTTGCACATGATGATGGAATCTCCATCGTCCATTTGGACTTCCAAATGGTCAATAGAAATATCTCACTGCAATGGCCCGTAGATTCAGTAGATTGGGATGATCAGGGTGATTTATGGCTAGCCCATTATGCAGGAAGACGCCGTGCCGAAGAGTATAGTCCAGAAGGGGCTACCGGAGTATACACCACCGTTCTAACTGCCGGTATGAGTGCATTTCAAGTTTTGAACGATGGAAGAATTATCACTGGAAGTTATGATACAAAGATCTACGTCAGCGATGATAGCGGAGGAACATTATTTTCACTGACAGATTCAAATTCAATAATAAAAGTATTATTTGAAGATTCAAACGGTGATTTAATAGTTGGAACAGCAAATGGGAAATTACTCAGATATAACACAACTTCTTGGGCTGTTGAATCATTAGCTCTTTCACATGGAAAAGCAATATCTTCTATTCAGCAATATGATAACTCAACATATGCAATCGGTTCAAAAAGTGGGCATCTAAGTATTGTGGATGTGCCAACATTTAGCGAACAAAACACACATTATGCAACTGGGTATGTAATCGGTTCACTTCAATATTATACAACTGCGATTTATGTAGCAAGCACAACTACTACGAGTTCAAAAATTTACCTTTTCGACATCGATTCTGATTCTGATGGAGTAACTGATCGTTTGGATAAGTTCCCTACTGAATCAACTCAGTGGGATGATGAAGATGGTGATGGATATGGCGATAACCCCCTGGGCTTTGCTCCAGATGCATTCCCACAAGATAGTACGCAGTATATCGATACTGATGGTGATGGCCATGGTGATTCACCTATCGGATTTGAAGGTGATTTATTCCCTAATAATGCCGACCAATGGCAAGACCGCGATGGAGATGGTTACGGCGATAATGAAGATGGCCAAGCGGGTGACAAATATCCAGATGAACCAACTCAATGGGCCGATACCGATATGGATGGATTTGGAGATAACCCAGCCGGACTAAATCCCGATGGATGCCCTCAAACAAACGGGTTTTCAACTATTGATAGATTTGGATGCTTAGATTCAGATCAAGATGGATATTCTAACCCATCCTCGGATTGGGGTATTTCTAATGGTGCAGATGCTTTACCAAATCAAGGTAGTCAATGGCTTGACGGTGATGGAGATGGATATGGTGATAATGCAGACGGACTACAACCTGATGCTTGTCCATGGCAAGCAGGTACTTCGGTAAAATCCTGGCTGTTAAATGAAAGTTCAGCAGTTGGCTTCACAGAAGTTACTGCGTATGGCTGTGAAGACCTCGATGATGATGGATGGGTTGATTTCTCAGAATCACTAGGTATGGATACAGACCCGAATGAGCACTATGATGCAGATGGTGATGGTACTGGTGCAAATTCAGATTACGACGACAGTAATCCGCAGATAAAATCGCAACAAGACCATTGTAATCTGAATAGGGATGATGTTAGTAGCCAATGTGAAGGATGGCGTTCAAGCGATTATCAAGAATACTTATCGCGTGATAGGAAAGTCAATGAAACAGATATGTCATTCTATGCATGGAATGCAAGTAATAATGCAGGACTCTTATCTGAGCCAGGTGAAATTGATGAAGGGATTTTGGCTCAAGTAGCAACCGTCGGCGGAATAGCTTTTATATCACTCACAATGGTAATACTAGTGTTTGCAATGATAATTAGGAAGCGAAAGGTTGCAGCCTTAGTAAAGTTGTATGGAGTTCCATATGTACCAAAGGAATCATCTGCCAGTTTAGAAGCATTACAAGGGTCGGCCGGATCTTCAGCAATTGGTGGTGTAGAGGCAGATTCTGGATGGGAAGATAGTATTGATAGCCTTGACTTTTCGGTAGAACACAATAAACAGTTAGAAAATGATGGTTTAGAAGCAGTTGTGTCAGAAGTAGATGCAGATTCAATATATGGTGATTCAAGTTCCATTGAGGACATTGCAGGAATGCCACAAACTCAAGCCCCTGTTGCGGAAGTAGCTGCAGCATCAGAACCTAGCCAACCTCCAGCACAAACCGCACCACTGCCAGAAGGTGGACTACCGGATGGATGGACGATGGACCAATGGCAATGGTACGGTCATGAATGGCTTGCGAAGAATGCTAAGTGATGTTTAACCTATCAGAATCATTCATCTTTTGATTCAATGTTAATCCAGCCAACTTCTAGGTCTTAGATTTATTCTAGTGAGTTGAGTTAACTCTTTGCCCGATATATTCTATGTCTTGTTGATCACAAATAGCATCCTGATCACCGGTAAGTGATAGATTCGCCCTATTGTTAATCCAACATCAAATCCAGACAATGGTGCTAACAAACATATCAATGTGATAATGAGAGTTTTTGTCAATTTTCTTTTTGGTAGTGTAAGTTTTTGCATGTTTATTTATTTGTCATCCGAAGTATATTAATCAAAACGAGGGGTTATTGGGATATCCCAAGACCATCAATTTTCATGGATATCTCAGATTATAATAATTAATCAAATGAAGAATTACAGCCAAACAATTGGTAGTGATTGCTTTAATGCGCCGAGTTCATCACCACTATAAACTGGGTTTCCATCCAATTTCAGAGTATTCATTATCAGCCACAGAACACCATTCCAGGCGTTAGGTGCAACGAATATTTCAACATGGCCGCATGCAGCAGCTTCGAGTAATTTCCCTTCATCAGTATTGGTGTCAAATAATGCACGGACTAAATTTGCCGCTTTGAATTCAAATCCTTTTGGTCTCCAATCCATCATGAGTTTCACACCTTGAATGGGGCTAGATTTAGTCGGTCAGCCAATTGCTCAACCGGAACGTCTGCAATATCTTTCATTCGCTGGCGCAAAGTGTCTATTTCACCTTGCATCTTTGCGATTTTATGAGCACGTACCATGTCATTTAGCAGATCGTTTACACTTTTATGTCCACTACTCGTACGCATTGTGTTAAGTTGTCTTCTTACTTCATAACTTACGCTAATCGATGTCATTCCTTCTGCAGTCATATCTCATCCCTGTTACGCTGTGCGTTCTATAGCATACTTAAGCCACGCGAAGCAAGTTTAGCAATAATTAGCAATTATACTACCTTTTTAGTTAAGCGGAGGAGTGGGATTTTGACTGTTTTGCCTATCTAATAATAATCTTGGAACTTCATTAACTCCAAACTCTCTTCTCATCTCTAAGGTTCTTTGATGAAATTCTTTAGCCAAAGTCCAGTATTCTAGTGAACCTGCTCCCGAACCAGAGTTTGTTGGCTTATTGAGAATAACAGTAGGTGCGCCACTCCATGGAGCTTCTGCAACCTTTACCAATCTTCTAACAGTGGTATTGAATAGTTTATTAGGCATTTTAGTATTGACTTGGTCACAAACATGGCGACTTAATTTAGAGCGTGAATCAACCATGGTCATCACCACTCCAAAAATCTTCAATTGGCGATTAATTCTTCTTTGAATCATCTTGATCGAATTCATCAGCATGCTAAACCCTTCTAAGGCATAGTATTCCGCTTGAACAGGGACCATTACCCAGTTAGCAGCACACATTGCATTTATCGAAAGTAATCCCAAACTAGGCGGTGTATCAATGATAATATAATCAAAATTGTCAACGATTGGAAGTAATGCTTCTCTAAGTCGCGTTTCTCTTCCAATCTTGTGGCTTAATTCTATTTCAGCCCCAGACAAATGAATGTCGCTTGGCAATAACCAAAGATTTCCAGATGAAATATTCTCAGGTGCTTTCTTACCACCATTACGTAGGCTCCAAGCCGCTCTCATCGCTTCTGTTAATTTCCTAGGAGATAATAGATATTCATCCATGAGTGGTAATTCATCACCTAAATCGTTACTCAGCAAATCGTATGTGGTTTTTTTGACTGATTTTTTCTCAACACCAAATGATGTTGCACAATTCCCTTGGGGGTCCAAATCGATTAACAGAACCTTTGCAGGAGGTAGTCCCATTTTCCTATTTCCCTTTGCAAGGGCAGCCGCCAAATTAACAGCAGTAGTGGTCTTTGCACAACCTCCTTTTTGATTTGCAACTGCTACAACCATTTTGTACGGATTCATGTATTCACCTCTTACGATGTTGATGAGGAGACTCCCCCCCTTTCAATGCAAGCCTTAAGATTGGCCTAATCAAGCCGATTGAATAACAGGCACTGGAACTTCGGACAGGATCTTTCTGACAATATGCATACCAGTAATTCCACGTATCTTCGCTTC
>Ga0209091_10001368_pt1 | contig 21450 bp, 15 predicted proteins | sample ArcticOcean_MG_C_6_FD_187438 | JGI IMG/M metagenome (GOLD analysis project Ga0209091, IMG submission 187438) | Marine microbial communities from western Arctic Ocean - ArcticOcean_MG_CB8_128 (SPAdes) (version 2) | ecosystem: Environmental > Aquatic > Marine > Oceanic | place: Arctic Ocean...
AGAAATTGTCGCCAGTCATGGTTACCTGCCTGCCCAGTTTCTTAGCCCCCGAGTCAACCTGCGAGAAGATAAATATGGCAACGATAAGCTTCTTTTTTTAACCGAAGTATTGACGGCAGTGCGGCACAAAACTGGCGATGACTTTATCATTGGCCTGCGCCTATCAGAAAGCGAAAGAGATCCTAGCGGCCTGCAAAGCGAGGAAGCACTGCAAGTTGCATTGGCTCTGGAACAACGGCTCGACTATATAAGCATCACCGCCGGCACCTCTAATACCGCAGGCGGTGCTATTCATATCGCACCTCCCATGACAACTAAGCATGCATACCTTGCACCTGCGTCTGCACGTTTCAAGCAAAAGCTAGGCATTCCAGTGATGGTTGCTGGTCGCATAAATCAACCTCAAGAAGCCGAGCAAATAATTGCCTCGGGGCAGGCCGACCTTTGTGGCATGACCCGTGCCCTAATTTGTGATCCCAACATGCCGACCAAAGCTGAACTTGGAAATCAGCGCACCATCCGCGCCTGCATAGGCTGTAATCAGGCTTGTATCGGTCACTTTCATAAAGGTGTGCCCATCTCTTGTATCCAGCACCCAGAAACAGGACGAGAACTGCAGTACAGCAACCAACAACCGGCTACCAAGTCAAAACGAGTGATGGTTGTAGGTGGTGGACCTGCAGGCATGAAGGCTGCGCAGACCGCTGCTCGGCGTGGCCATCGAGTGAGTCTGTTTGAGGCTGGACCTCGCCTTGGTGGGCAAGCATTGTTAGCCCAACTGATTCCCACAAGAGCCGAGTTTGGAGGATTAGTGGTTAACCTAGAACAAGAACTGCGCTGCCTCGATGTAGACATCCACCTCAATACGCCAGCCGATAAAGCGCTGGCGCAACGTGAAGCACCCGATGCAATTATATTAGCAACAGGTGCCAAACCCTATTGGCCAGAGTTCGAACGGAATGGATCTATGCAAGTAGTGGATGCATGGCAAATACTGCAGGAGCAAGCGAAAGTTGGTAAAAGTGTCATCATCGCCGACTGGCGTTCGGACTGGATCGGCATGGGGGTGGCAGAAAAGTTAGCTCTACAAGGCTGCACCGTCACTTTGGCAGTTAACGGTCTATGTGCAGGCGAAATGCTGCAATCCTATGTAAGAGACTCCACGGCAGGACGCCTACACAACCTAGGCGTGAAAATAGTGCCCTACGCCAGACTATTTGGCTGTGACGACGATACAGTGTATATGCAGCACAGCATAACCGATGCAGCCATGGTGTTTGAAAAAATTGACACCTTAGCACTCAGCCTTGGACATCAGCGGGTGGACAGCCTTATTGAAGAACTAGAGGGCGTGGCACCCATTTACCCGATTGGCGACTGCCTATCACCAAGGACAGCGGAGGAAGCAGTATTAGATGGATTGAGGGTGGGCTTCGAACTTTAGTCGAGTCGGTTCTATCACTTCATTAGGGAAGCGCCAGTTTCCTGCCTCAGAACCTGTCCATTCTTTAGCATCTTAACGCTAATCAAAGACTCACGTGATTCATCCTGATACCTTATAACCGAGTGCTCTACTATAATCTCGTCATTTTCATAGATACAGCGGTGCATAATTTCATTAGGGTTGGTCTGAGTCCACATGGCTGAAATCATTACTCTGTATTCAGATTTGTTTAGGGATGTGCCAGATTGATAGCGAATAAACCTGATGAATGATTCTGCTGTTGGTCCAAAACAACTAACATCAACTAATCGCCTTTGAGAAGCTCTTCAGAGGCACTTTAGACCAAGCTACAGTGTCTCATTAGTTGACGTATCGATGGAGTTTAGTCTGCCTGCATTGTTGAATGGGTTGTCATAGCCTCAATCAAAGCAAACTCGAGATTTTCTAAATCACATATTCGCAAATGCTGACAAACCTTGCTCGCTCTCTCCAGAGACACATGTTTGCCTTGGTCGGGCATTTCTGTGCCTGCCTCAAGACAAGCACGGGTGGTTTCTGGGAACTTTGCGGGGTGGGCTGTCGCCAGGCAGATAACCTTCATTTTTTTCGGCAACGTGTTTTTTAGGGTGTTCGCCGCAGCTAAGGCAACAGCTGTGTGTGGATCTAATAGGTAGCCATCACAAGTCTCAAATGTATCCTTGATCGTTTTGCTGGTTTCATAATCAGAAACTGTAACTGACACAAAACCATTTTGAATAGCGGTAAGAGTTGCGGCATCAAATTCCACCTTGCCTCTGTTCTTGAACTCATCCTGCCATACTTTCAGTTTTTCACTATCACTTCCGGTACAGTAATACAGGAAGCGCCAAAAGTTGTAAGGGACAACAATATCGATCGCTGTTGAAATTGTTTGAACCAGATCTTTCTTTGCAAAAACGCCACTAGAAAAAATGGTATGCAATGCTTGGTTGGCATTATTGGCACAAATAAACTTGTTCACTGGTAGACCCATAGAGCGGGCTAGATAACCTCCAAACAAATTGCCAAATGCTCCACTCGGCACAGAAAAGTTGATCTTGTCACCTACTTGTTCTACCGCCCGATAGTATCCATAGAAGTAGTGGACAGATTGCACCACCACCCGGCACCAGTTGATAGAATTAACGCTCGAGAGATTCATCTTTTCCTTCAGTTCGTGATCTGAGAATAACTTTGCAACGATGAAATCTAGATCATCGGCACCATCTTCACAATTATCCACGCCAATTGGGTGCACATTTGAGGCATTCAATGTCGTCATCTGCCGTTCCTGTTCCTCTGTAATCATTCCTCGAGGATACAGTGGCCAGCAATCAATGGTCTTTTTTCCAGCAGATGCCCAAGCTGCTGCGGGCCCAGTATCACCTGTTGTCGCAAGGACGATTGAAAGACGCTGGTTTCTTTTTTCCAGTAAATAGTCCAGCACATTGATGAGAAAACCCATGGCAACATCTTTAAAGGATAACGTTGGCCCGTGAAACAGCTCCATAATGATAGTGCGGCCATCCTCACCCAGAGGCACCATGTCGATAACACTTGGACTATCAAACGTACTATAACTATCATCCAATAGATTTTTTAAATCAGTCGCTGGGATTATTGACCGATCTATAAACATTGATAATATTTCGAATGCCAGCTCGGGATAACTTAATTCAGCCCAACTTTGAAACTGTGCCTGAGTAACTTTTGGGATAGTTTCAGGGACAAACAATCCACCATCAGCAGCAAAACCACTTAATACTGCTTCATCAAAAGCGACTGGAGGTATTCCACCTCTGGTACTAACATATTTGATCATCGATTTATAACTCTACGATTATTTGAAAAACCCATTAAATTTAAAAAAACTTATTACTTTTTGTATTCAAGTTTGTAGCTAGTCTGCAATAAAATAAAAATATACTCTAGTTTAAATTAATTCTCTTGCAATTTCTTTTTACTCCTGCAATTATCTTTGAGCGATAATATTAGAAGTATAATACTTATTTGAATAGTTAATAATAAAATAAACTGGTTAGGAGAAAAGTATGAAGTCTAAATTAATCAAACTAATGGCCCTAGGTGCTATTGCTGTTTTCAGTGCCACTGCCTCTGCGGAAACACTTCGTGTGGGTATGGAATGCACGTACGCGCCATTCAACTATAAAACTGCCGATGGTGAATTAGCAGGGTATGATGTCGATGTTGCTAAGGGTGTTGGAAAAATAATTGGTGCTGACTTGGAGTATATTTGTCAGGACTGGGACGGAATGATTCCAGCGCTTTTGGCCAATAAGTTTGACCTTGTTATTGCATCTATGTCAATTACTGAGAAGCGTCTGAAAAAAATTGACTTTTCGGGTCCCTATCGATTTTCGACAGGCCAGATTGTCGGAGCGAAAAAAACCAAGGTCAATCTATTTGATGATGCAGGAAACCCGATTGCAGCAAACTTTAAAGGTTTAAAGGTTGGTCTTGAACGTGCAACTACTTATTCAAGCTGGTTTGAAGAAGAGTTACCCGGCGCAGATGTTGTCTTATATGATGGTTCTGAACCACTTTATCTTGATTTGATGAATGGACGTGTTGATCTCATTATGACTAATCCAATGAAAGCGCATCTTAAATTCCTATCTAAAACTGAGGGTACAAAATACGAGTTTAAAGGCCCAGTAGTTGATGAAGAAAAGTACTTTGGAATTGGTGTTGGTATTGGACTTCGTCAAGGACAAGAAGCCCTCAAAGGGCGATTGAATGTCGCATTGAAAGAACTCATCAATTCAGGTGAGCTTGAAACCTACGCCAAGAAAATATTTCCTTTCAAACTTCATAAGGACGAGTGGGGTCAGTAAGCATTCGGTTAAGTCTGGGCGACAAAGCATGTTTTGTCGCCCTTTTCTTTAGTACCAATGTAATGCTCAGTTACCGTCTGGCGGGAAAATGATTTGGAAGTATTAAACGGTTGGTGGGATGACTACTTCTGGGGCGCAATTATCGTTGCGGAAGTTTTCATCGCATCTCTATTCTTAATGATTCTATTTGGGCTTATTGGTGCCGGTGCTAAACTTTCGGGAAACCGTCTTGCTCAAAAAACTGCCAGTGCCTATACGGTTATTTTTAGAGGAACCCCAGAGATTCTGGTCATACTTTTACTGTATTACGGCTCAGCGATTACTTTAACGGCTATTGCGCAGATATTTAATCCAGAAATTCGATTTGTTGACGTTCCACCTTTTTGGGCTGGGACAATAGCTATCTCACTTATTGTCGGTTCTTATGCGACCGAAACATTCCGCGGTGCCTTCCTTGGTGTTAATCCTGGTAGCATAGAAGCTGCTCGAGCACTGGGTATGTCAACCCTTCAGACTTTTATCTACATTCGGATTCCTGAAATGTGGCGCATCGCGCTGCCGCCATTTGGCAATCACATGTTGTCCCTAACCAAGGACACAGCCCTCATTTCTATTATTGGCCTGAACGAAACTCTGTTTGTGGCAAAACAGGCCATCACCGTTACCGGCAAACCATTTACTATGTATATAGTGGTTGGCGTTATTTACCTGGGTTTTTCAACGATTATTACGTTATCGGTTATGGGGATTGAGAAATTTGGTAACCGCACTACAGTAGGCACAAGATGAGCTTCGACTTCAATTTAATTCTGCAAAGTTTGCCACAGATGTTGGCAGGCCTAGGGATTACATTACAACTTTTGCTGGTGTCTGGTTTTCTGGGCCTGTTACTCGCTATCCTACTCCTGCTAATGAGAATCAGCGGCAAACTTTATCTGGATTTGATAGCACAGATTTATATTTATATTTTTCGCGGTACGCCAATCCTAGTACAGATATTTATTATCTACTATGGCCTGCCACAGTTTGAAGCAATTCGGGAAAGTATGTTCTGGCATATTTTGCGCGAGCCAACAGGTTGTGCCATTCTTGCGCTGACTCTAAATACTGGAGCCTATGTATCTGAAATTCTGCGCGGGGGTGTGTTAAGTGTAGATAAGGGATTACTTGAAGCTGGCTCCGCTTTAGGTATGTCGGCGCGGCAAAAGTTTATTTACATTACAACGCCATTAGCCACACGATTATCTTTGCCAGCGTACAGTAATGACGTTATCAGTTTACTCAAGTCTACAGCGCTGGCGAGCACCATCACCATCACTGACATGACTGGAATTGCACGAACTATCGTTGCTGATACCTATGCACCTTACGAAGTTTTTATATCACTGGCAATGGTGTACATCATCTTTACTTTCGGGTTACAAAAACTCTTTGGTGTAATTGAAAGATATCTAAGTCGTCACACCGTGCGAGAGGAATAACATGAACGATAACAAAACCCAACCCTTGATAGAAATGATCAAAGTGAATAAGTTTTTTGGTTCCTTTCAGGCATTAAAAAACATTGACCTTGAGGTGTATAAAGGTGAACGCATCGTTATTTGTGGCCCTTCTGGCTCAGGGAAGTCCACTTTAATTAGGTGCATTAACCGTCTTGAAAAGCATAATGATGGTCGAATCAATATTGATGGCATTGAGCTAACCGATAAGGTTGAGAATATTGACGCTGTTCGAAGAGAAGTTGGTATGGTGTTTCAGAATTTCAATCTTTTCCCTCATATGACTATCGCTAAGAACCTGATGATTGCCCAGCAACTGGTTCGAAAAACGCCTAAGGCCGAAGCCAGGCAGATTGCAATGCAATATCTGGAGAGAGTCAAAATTCCTGAGCAGGCAGATAAATATCCGATTCAACTATCCGGTGGTCAGCAGCAACGGGTGGCTATTGCGCGCGCACTGTGCATGAATCCAGAAATAATACTGTTCGATGAGCCTACGTCAGCACTTGACCCTGAAATGATTAACGAGGTGCTTGATGTCATGGTCGATCTGGCTAAAGATGGTATGACTATGGTCTGTGTTACCCATGAAATGGGTTTTGCGCGTTCTGTCGCAGATAGGGTTATCTTTATGGATGAGGGCGAGATTGTTGAGCAGGCCACTCCCCAAGCATTCTTTGACAACCCAACCAATGACCGAACCAAGGCGTTTCTTAACCAAATCCTTAGCCACTGATCAGGCAACTGCATAAGAGTTGTCTTACCGACCCATAAACCTATTCAGAAACAGCTGAAAGTGCAGCGCTGACCACTTTAGCAATTTGCACATCCTGCACAGCAACGCCAGTTAAATCTGCCACTGTAACTTGATCCTCTGAAGTTCTAACTCGATTACCACTCTTAATGGCGTGGCCAAGTTCAATAACCTTACCCAATTTAAGATCACTTGTTAACAAAGCTTTATAGACTTCACCACGTTCTTGGCACTGGGTCAGGCTGTCGGCCACAACAATATCAGCCATGTGAAGAATTTTTGTATCTAGTTCCTGCTTTTCAGCAGTATCGGAACCTATTGCAGTAATATGTGTCCCCTTTTTTATTTGACTGGCATCAATCAGTGGCATGGATGAAGGCGTGGTCATTAAAATTAAGTTGCTGGCCTCAGTTACATCGGCTGATTCCATTGTAGTCTGTACTTCGTATCCATCAGCCTCCATGTCATTCTTGTATGCTTCAAGGCTGGATTCAGAGCGCCCCCAAACAATCAGGCGCTTACAGTTAGTCACGGATTGCAGAATCTGTACTTGCATTCTGGCCATTGTTCCAGTGCCGAAAACACCTATTGTGGAAACTTCTTTAGGCGCCATATATTTGGCAACAATCTCTCCCGCAACTGCAGTTCTTATGTTAGTGAGAAAACCTTCATCCAGCAGGATAGTTTCAAGAACACCCGTTTTCTGAGAGAAAACCAGCATTAGGCCTGAACTTGAAGGTAAGTTTATTTTTACATTTTGATAAAACCCAGATGCAATTTTGATGACATAATATTCGTCTCCCTTAATATACCCATACTTTATATGTGTATCACCCGGTGGGTCCTCGAATATCAACTCACCAACTGGCGGTACAATTACCTGGCCATTCGAATACGCTATAAAGCCTTGTTCAATTTCAGTTGAAAAATCCATTGTCTCAACTATATTTTTTATTTGTTCAAGCGTATAAATTTTTGTCATCTGCATCTCATGCTTCAGCAATATAATGTTACAGTTTTTATTGGAAAGCCTGTATAGCGGCTCTTCGAACTGAGTTTAAATCATGTGTTCAAAATTAACGACCTTTTGATTGCTTTTAATCGCATATCTTGACACTTTTACTCGTCATATTTTCAGGGTACAGTGGCCTTTATAAAAACTATGAATTCAAAATCACTATTAAATTTTTCCCCAGAGATTAATACATGAATGCTACCCAGTTTGTTAGTCACGCAAACCGTCTCGCTGATATTTCGCGCGATATAATTCGCGAAGAAATTTATCGTCCTCGAGAGGTCACAGTGAAATCAGATGCTACACCAGTCACTCCTATCGACCAAAAGGTTGAGCGAGCACTGCGTGAAGCAATAACAGAAATGTTTCCTGAACATGGTATCGTCGGAGAGGAATATGACAACATTGACTCAGATTCAGACTACGTTTGGGTATTGGACCCGATTGACGGCACTATGGCCTTTATTGCTGGTCTTCCAACATTCGCGACTTTGATCGCACTCACTTGGCGAGGTTCACCGATACTCGGAGTGATGGACAGTCCTATAACACAGGAACGATGGATCGGTGTAGATGGGGTTAGTACAACCTTAAATGGGGCAGTAATTCAGTCCCGCCCATGTCATTCATTGGACTCAGCCTTTGCACACACAAGTTCACCTCTCTACTTTGTTTCCGAGAGCGATATTGCAGCTTACGAAAGAATAACGAAGGCTGTGCAATTTTTGATCTTTGGTGGCGGCTGTCATGCGTTTGGACGCGTAGCTCACGGTTATATTGATATCGCATTTGAAACCGCTCACGACATTCATGATTACCTTGCGTTGGTACCTATCATTAACAACGCTGGTGGCAGCATGTCAGATTGGCAAGGCAATCCCCTAACACTATCATCAGGACCACGATTCCTTGCTTGTGGTGACCAAGCCATGCATAGCCAGGCTCTCAAAATATTGAATGGCTAAAGATTACACAAGATCATCACCAAGCTTAATTTAATAAAACCCAAACGAGTATAAAGACTAATGATATATAAAGAACCATGGTCCAAAAAGCACAAAAGAGTTACAGGAGGGTTGCCCTACAATTTGTCTAACTCTTTTTCAGAACCACTCTCGAATGAAGAGTTGATAAAGTATTCTTTGGCAAGAGGCGATGATGATTTAGTTGACGAGTACTATAATCATGCACTTAGCTATACCCCCAACGGAGGCAGCCTTGACTTGCGTGAGGAAGTGGCTAGTTTCTATGGACCTCAAATAGGGGCAGACAACATATTAATTTTTGCTGGCGGGCAAGTCGCATTGCAGACAGCAGCGTGTGCCCTTCTTGATAGCGACAGCCATAGTATTGTTTTCACACCTGGCTATCAATCAGTCCAGCAAGCGCCGATACATGCGCTCAGCAAAATAACAAAAATCAAGCTTCACGCAAAGAACCAATGGCAAATTGATCCTGCTGAAGTTGAATCAGCGATCGAGAAAAACACCCGGTATATAGTATTTAATGAACCTTACAACCCTGCTGGCACCGTAATGAAGTCTGAAATTCAACTACAGTTGGTAGCCATCGCCCGCAAGCACAATATCACTATTTTATGTGATGAAGCCTACCGTCTATTAGAACATAATAAAAAAGACCAACTGACTGCAATGGCAGATGTTTATGAAAATGGAATCAGTGCGTGTACCATTTCTAAGCCATGGGGAGGATGTGGTATCACTATTGGCTGGCTCGCATTACAAGACTTGAAGCTAAAACAAAAGCTCGTCGATGTTCAATATTTTGGAACAGCCTGTGCGAGTAGAGCGAGTGAGATTCAAGCTATTATGACCTTAAGGGCTAGTGATATTATTCTCAAAAAAAACCTGCACATCATTCAAGAAAATCTTCAGCTGCTTGACCAATTTATGGATCAATATGGCGATTTATTTGAATGGGTTAGACCTACAGCAAGTGCAGTGGGGTTTGTAAGATTCAAAGGACCACTCTCATCTGACGAACTTGGTGAACTATTAGCCGAGGATGGTATATCTGTAAAGCCAACGTATGCATTTACGGACGATGCCAATGAGTATAACGATTATTTCCGAATTGGCTTTGGCGAGAAAGTGATGCCAACAAGCTTACAGGCGCTTGCCCGTTTTGTCGAAAAGAACAAAGGTACCTGGTGCTTAAATGAATGAACATTGGGAGAATTGTCTGCTTCAGTCTTGGGGAATCAAGACCCAGCTGACCAAACTGGCTGGCGAATTTGACCTCAATTTCAAGGCTGAGACTGCCGATGGTTGCCGTTTTTTACTGAAAGTAATGAGAGTAGGGTGCGATGTGGGCCTAGTGGAGATGCAGTGCCAAGCATTACAGCATATTCACGCCAGTTCGCAACTGGTTAATGTCCCTTCAGTCGTCCCATCAACAGCAGAGCGAAATTTTGAGACGCTGGTAGATGAAGCTGGTAAGGTCCGGCTGGTATGGGTTCTTTCTTTCCTTGAAGGTGTCGACTACGCCGGTTTCACTCCAAAGTCTCCTCATTTAATCAGTCAACTCGGCACCTCAATCGCCAATTTACATCTGGCACTGGAAGGCTTTCAACACAAGTCGCTGCAGCGAGATTTTAAATGGAATCTTACGCAGGCGGCGTGGATTAACGATAGCTTGACGTTTATTACCGATCCTCAAAGAAGGGAGCTACTGAGATCGGTGATGATGGATTATCAGGACCAGCTTGATATTATTCGGGCTCTGCCATTATTTGCCACCCATAATGATATTAATGACTACAACCTACTGGTTAGTGCCAGCCTGAAGGAAGAGCCTAAGATTTCTGGCATTGTAGATTTTGGTGATATGTGTTCATCCCCAAGAATTTGTGATCTTGCTATCGCAGGCGCCTATATCGTGCTCGATCACACTCAGCCTGAGCAAGCGCTGAGTTCTCTTGTCGCTGCTTACCATGCAGTGCTGCCTTTGGATGGTGACGAAATTGATCTGATCTACCCTTTACTACGCAGTCGATTGGCGGTGAGTGTAGTCAATTCAACAATTGAAGCCCTCGACAAACCAGACGATCCCTACGTGATTATTTCACAAGGTCCTGCGTGGCGGTTTCTTGAAAGTTCTTCAATTGTTCATTCTTTAGTCACAGCGAGATTACGGGTTGCCTGTGGCTTGCCGGTAACAAAATCTGCTGCGAGGGTGGGACGCTATTTGTCGCAGGAAGTGCGTGGGAACTGTGCTGCTATCATTGGCATGGCACTGGATAAAGCACCCTGCCATTCTCTGTCGGTAGAAGGATGCAGTGTGCCGCAAAATCCGTTTGAGCTTACGTCTTTGGAAGCATTAACTTTAGGAGATGCTACTGCGGCTGCATCCGACATCTCGCTGGGATATTACAACGAACCCAGATTAATCTATACCAATAACGCTTTTCGGCTTAACCCGTGGAAAGCGAGCAATCGTCGTACTGTCCACCTTGGTGTTGATGTTTTCGCACCAACGGGCACCAAAATTTGTGCCCCGTTGGACGGCGTGATAAAGGTCATAGAAAACCGACTGGAGCCCCTTGACTATGGTGGCATGGTTATAATCAAGCATATGACGCCCCATGGAGACCGCTTTTACAGTCTGTATGGACACCTTGATCCTGCTGTCTGTCAGAGCCTTCGTCAAGGTCAAAAACTTAAGGCTGGTGAGGTGTTTGCTGTGCTAGGAACACCCAAACAGAACGGTGGCTGGGCGCCTCACTTACATCTTCAACTGGCAATGGGTATTGAAGGCTTAGGAGCAGACTGGCCTGGGGTTGCGGATCCGGATGAGCGCGATTTCTGGAACGCATTGTGTCCCAACCCAGCTGCGTTGTTGAATTTACCTGATGAGAAAATTGGTTACGTTTCATTGAACGAATCTGTGATCCTGCAACAACGACAGAATGATTTTGGCGCAAATCTGAAATTGAGCTATTCCAAGCCAGTCATGCTGCTGCGTGGATGGAGACATTACTTGTTTGATCAATGGGGCCGGCCTTATTTAGATGCTTATAACAACGTGCCACATATTGGTCACGCAAATCCCCGTTTGCAAGCAAGAATTAGTGAGCAATTAAAACGCCTGAATACCAATACCCGTTACCTGCATCCTGCGCAATCTGCACTCGCCCGCAAGTTGACTTCAAAAATGCCTGAACAGCTTTCTGTTTGCTTTTTTGTCAATTCTGGCTCAGAGGCTAACGAGTTGGCGCTGCGTTTGGCGCGAGCGGTTACAGGTGGTAAGCATATGGTGACACTTGACCACGGTTATCATGGCAATACCACCGGGGCAATTGATATCTCAGCTTACAAGTTCAACGCCCCTGGTGGTGTTGGCAAGCCTGACTGGGTTTGGTTAATGGATATACCTGATGTTTATGGGGGCAAGTTCCGTCAACCTGAGACTGACTGCGCACATCTATATTCGCAACAGGTAGATGATGCCATTAATGGAATAACTCAGGTCGGTGGGAAATTAGCTGGGTTTATCGCGGAAACCTTTCCCAGTGTTGGGGGTCAGGTTATTCCACCAAAAGGTTATCTGCAAAGCGTTTATCGTAAAATTCGTGCTGCCGGTGGACTCTGTATAGCCGACGAAGTACAAACTGGTTTGGGTCGTCTAGGAGAGTATTATTTTGCCTTCCAGCAGCAAGAAGTACTGCCTGACATCGTTGTTCTTGGTAAGCCTATAGGTAACGGCCATCCAATCGGGGTGGTGGTTACAACCAGAGCAATTGCAGACAGCTTTGCTGAAGGCCCTGAGTTCTTTTCTACGTTTGGCGGTTCTACCTTGTCTTGTGTCGTGGCCAAGGAGGTGCTCGATATTGTAGATGACGAAGCTTTGCAGGCTAATGCACTTCTGGTTGGTAAGCAGGCGCTTGAAGGTTTAACAATGTTGAAAGAAAAACATGAAGTTATCGGTGATGTCCGAGGCATGGGACTCTTTATCGGTGTCGATTTTGTCACCCATCAGTCGCACCGAAAACCTGCAACAGACGTTGCCACCTATGTGGTCAATCGCCTGCGAGATTATAGAATTTTTGCCGGTTTGGAAGGTCCCAACAATAACGTGTTGAAAATTAGGCCACCACTGACAATCGAAGCAGATGATGTTGTAATATTACTCGAAACGCTTGATTTGATTCTTTCTGAAACAGCAATTACAAGGTTAACCCAGAATATTAATACCTAATGATTGCTGGAATTGCGCATGTGGAATACGCATTACGTCGTCAGCTAAGTTCTTCATAGTTAGATAATGGTCTTTCATTGTTGTATCGACATTCACATAATTGAAATTTTGGTGCCTCCAGAAAGCGATTGCAGCCGCGCCGTAGGCAGTAAATGCTTGTAATGCGTTCACTTCGCTGTTTTGTAACTTGATATTCTGTTGATACCCTTTTAATAAGTATTTGGCTTTCTCCAGAGAAAGAGCGCCATCACTGCGGCAGGTACCAATAATCATCATGCCAATATCAAATATGCGGTAATAATAACTAACTTCTTCAAAATCCATGATTGTGGCAGTTTTCCCATCTTTACTTACAATAATATTGTCACAAAAAATATCACTATGTATCAGAGACTTGGGTAGATTCGAACTCATAAATTTTCCGATATATACTTCTGTCTCCTTTAGCCACACATAAAAACAAGATTCGGCAGCATAGACTTTTACTTCATCAAAACGTTCGATGCCGTAACTGACTGTCTGTGGCAGATAGCCAGGCGCAGGTAGTGTATGTAACTTCGCTAATTCTGCCCCTAAGTCAGTTAACAAGTCTGCGGATAAATCGTCTGAAATAGCACCATGAAGGAATTCTTTTATCATGACGGGTTTGTTATTCCACGAGGTAATGGCCTGGCCATCTTTCGTTATTACAATTTTTGAGCTGGCAAAATTGTTTGCATCCAGATAGTCGAGAAACGCAGCTAATTCTTTACTTTTTTCAAACGATTTGTTCTCGACGATGGTCATAACATAATCTTGAATTGGCGTTTTTATCAAGTAGTTGGTGTTTTCTGAGCCACCGCTTAATAGTTGATATGAATCTATGTTTTTAATGCCATAAGGAAATAAAATATCGCTGATGGTTGTACTAGTTAAGTTTGTATTATGACTCATTGTTTTGTCCTAAATCCCAATTTGTTTCCAATGGTGCAACATCTGCTGTTTTCAGCTTGTGTTGGCTATAGTTCTACAGTTGGGATTGGTGGGGTTGTGTATACCGTTTCGTTAATGTGGAAAGAGCTGTTAGATGCCCAGTATTTATTCCTTCTTAGCAGAGGACTAGGTGTACTTTCTAAAGCTAACCTATTTATTATAGTATCGTGTGCACTCCGTCAAGCCTATATCTGGCTTTTGTCCTGATTTCATTGCACGGTTCTTTGCGCAGCCCTGAAGTAAACAACAACAAGAGCACTAAAATTTAAGCAAAAAAAAGACCCACTTTTCAGTAAGCCTTTATTAAGCGTGGCTTTAAAGCCTCATTTGAAACACATTTGAAACAATGCATCAATACTATAGACTGGCGCGCCCGAGAGGATTCGAACCTCTGACCGCTCGGTTCGTAGCCGAGTACTCTATCCAGCTGAGCTACGGGCGCGCTATACCTTTTTCCAGCGTATGCCGTATAAGGGAGGCGAATTATAACGACAGTAAATTAGGAATTCAACTGTTATTGATTGATTATTAGAGGTTTATTTGATAATCCAAAGCCTCAGGTCACTTTTACTTAGCTATTAAGCTCCCTAACTTATCGATCAATTTTATCGATCAAGCTACCTGTTACTGCTGCTCTAGTGGTATTATGTGCGTCGATTTCATTTCCTAGCCATATTGGCTTTACCACTATTTACGGCACCCATGAACGAACAATATAACGCGCGCGACATAGAACCAGAAATCCAAGCTTTTTGGGAAACTAACAATAGCTTTGAGGTGCAGGACAATCCTAACCAAGAGAAGTATTACTGCCTCTCTATGTTCCCCTACCCTAGCGGTCGTTTACACATGGGCCACGTGCGCAACTACACCATTGGTGACGTGATTTCTCGCTTTCAGCGCATGAAAGGTAAAAACGTATTACAACCGATGGGCTGGGATGCCTTTGGTTTACCTGCTGAAAACGCAGCCATGAAAAACAACGTAGCACCGGCCAAGTGGACCCATGAAAACATCGCTTATATGCGCGAACAACTCAAACGTATGGGTTTTGGTTACGATTGGAGCCGTGAACTGGCCACCTGCGAACCTTCCTATTACCGCTGGGAACAATGGTTCTTTACCAAATTGCTAGACAAGGGTTTGGTTTATAAAAAGAATGCCGTGGTTAACTGGGATCCAGTAGACCAAACTGTACTAGCTAACGAACAAGTGATTGATGGCCGTGGCTGGCGTTCTGGCGCATTAGTTGAGCGCAAAGAAATCCCTCAATGGTTCCTTAAAATTACTGATTACGCCGATCAACTGTTAGACGATTTAGACCAGCTAGACGATTGGCCAGAACAAGTTCGTACTATGCAGCGCAACTGGATTGGTCGCTCTCAGGGCGTAGAACTCAGTTTTGAGGTGGCTAATTATGGCGCTTTAGAAGTATTTACCACTCGCCCAGATACCCTAATGGGCGTTACCTACTTGGCCGTAGCGCCGCAACATCCCCTTGCCTTTAAGGCCGCCACAACTAATCCAGCTATGGCTGAGTTTATCGACAGCTGCAAGAACATGAAGGTGGCTGAAGCCGACATGGCCACCATGGAAAAGTTAGGCTTAGACACCGGCTTTACTGCAACTCACCCAATTACGGGTAAGTCTGTACCGGTTTGGACCGCCAACTTTGTGCTGATGGATTATGGGTCTGGTGCGGTAATGTCTGTACCAGGGCATGACCAACGTGACTGGGAATTTGCGACTAAGTATGGCCTTGATATCCAACAAGTGATTCGACCTACTGATAATAGCGCTGAAGTGAATGTGGCTATGGCGGCTTACACTGCAAAAGGCCTGCTGGTTAATTCTGGTGTGTTTGACGAGATGGATTTCCAATTAGCCTTCGACGCTATTGCGGCAGAACTTGATCGGAGTGGTAAAGGTAAAGTCACCACCAACTATCGCTTACGCGACTGGGGTGTTTCCCGCCAACGCTATTGGGGCGCACCCATTCCTGTGATCAATTGCGAGACTTGTGGTGCAGTAGCTGTGCCAGAAGATCAGCTACCCGTAGTGTTGCCAACGGACGTTGAATTTGACGGTAGTGGCTCTCCACTTAAGAAAATGGCATCGTTTATCAATACCAGCTGCCCCAAGTGTGGCGCTGCAGCAGAACGCGAAACTGATACCTTCGACACCTTTATGGAGTCTTCATGGTATTACGCTCGTTTCACCAGTGCTAACCATAATGACAGTATGTTAGCGCCACAATCTGCCAACTATTGGGCTCCTGTGGATCATTATGTGGGAGGCATTGAACACGCTATTTTGCACCTATTGTATTCGCGTTTCTTTCACAAATTAATGCGCGACATGGGCCTTGTTTCCTCTGACGAACCCTTTAAGAAATTACTTTGCCAAGGCATGGTGTTGGCTCATACCTACTATCAGCTAGACGAAAAAGGCGGTCAGGACTGGATCTCACCATTAGACATTGATCCAATCACCGATGACAAAGGCCGCATTACCGGAGCAGTGAAAAAATCTGATGGCTCGGCAGTTTTATATGATGGTATGGGCAAGATGTCGAAGTCTAAAAACAACGGTATTGACCCACAAACCATGATTGATCAGTATGGTGCAGACGCTGTGCGTTTATTTACCATGTTTGCCGCGCCTCCAGAACAATCTCTTGAGTGGTCTGATGCCGGCCTTGAAGGTTCCCAGCGGTTTATCAAACGTTTTTGGAAACAAGTACACCAACATTTAGCTGCACCTGCTGCGCCTGCCTTAAAGGCAAGTCTACTTAACCAAAAGCAACAAGACATGCGCCGTAAAACCCATGAAACAATTCTTAAGGTTAGCGACGATATTGAGCGCCGTGCTACCTTTAACACAGCAATTGCGGCGATCATGGAATTGAGCAACACTACTTCTAAGTTTGACGACATGAGCGACCAAGGCCGTGCCGTAAGAGCAGAAAGCTTAAGCACTGCAGTGTTATTGATGTCGCCCTTTACCCCACACTTATGTCACACTTTATGGCAAGCGTTTTCTGGCACAGACACTATTTTACAAACACCCTGGCCAGAAGTGGATCAAAGTGCCCTTGTGAAGTCGAACATTGATATGATGATACAAGTCAATGGCAAGCTCCGCAGCAAGATTAGCATTGATGCTAATATGGACCGAGATACCATTCAGCAACTCGCTTTAGCTGACAAAAAAGTACAGAGCTTTATGGCTGATATGACGGTACGTAAAATTATTGTGGTACCTAATAAGCTGGTTAATATTGTTGTTAGTTAACACCGAGCAACACGGCCTAAGCTGGCCTAAATAGGAAGCAAAAAATGATCGACACAACCTCAAAATTAGGCCTATTAGGCAGGCTCAGTATATTATGCTTGAGCCTTGTTATGGCTAGCTGCGGCTTTCATTTGCAAGGCCAAAGCCAAAAGTCTTTTCCAGCCCAACTAAATCTCTATGTAGATGACCCTTTATTAGCCTCTGTGGTTATGAGCGACCTGGTTCAACATCAAGTTTCTTTAGATGTCTTAGAGTCTGTAGTGGACGCTGATGCCACAGCACCCACACTGCAACTAACACGCACACTAAAACACAAAGCCGAACTCATTTTAGATAGTGATGGTGATGCCTTAACCTGGCGCTACACTTTAAGCAGCCAGTACCTGTTTCTCCCAAAGGATGTAGAATTAGAGGCAGAAACAAACCTCACTGCACAGGCTTCACTGCCTATTTCTGTGAGCACCGACGTTGATTTAAGCGGCACTAACGCCACCATTAACGAACGTATTGAAGCCGATAGTTGGGCCATACTGTACCAACAGCTTGGTAGTCGTATCACACGTCAGCTTAGTTTCGAATAACGCCCATGCGCATCAAACCAGACCAGCTGCAAAAGCACTTAACTAAAGGCTTAGCCGGCAGTTATATGGTGCATGGTGATGAACCTTTATTACAGCAAGAAATATGTGATGCCATACGCAACAAAGCCCGCCAAGAAGGTTTTTTAGAACGTGATTTATTCCACGTAGAAGGACGCTTTGATTGGCAGCAAATCACTGCTTCAGATCAAGCTATGTCGCTTTTTTCTAGCCGTAAAATAATTGAAATTAGAATGCCCAGTGGTAAACCCGGTAAGGAAGGTGCCACTGCCTTAAGCCAACTTATGGCCCAGCCTAACCCCGACAACTTGGTGTTAATTAGCAGCGGCAAAATTGATTCAAAAAGCCAAAGTGCTAAATGGTTTAAAGCCCTTGACACAGTTGGGGTGTGTATTGCAATTTTTCCGTTAGAATCCCAACACATGGGTCGCTGGATTAATAATAGAGCCCAATCACTAGCGCTAAAAATCACCCCAGAGGCTTGCCAATTACTGATTCAAAGAACTGAAGGCAACCTACTTGCCACCGCTCAGGAACTGGAGAAGTTCACCCTTAATGGTGCCGATTTTGAAATCACTGCAGAACATATTGATGCTGATGTAGGAGGCCTTGCACGCTATAGTAACTATCAACTGGTGGATACCGCCCTTACGGGCCAAGCTAGCCACAGCCTCACTATGCTCTATGGCTTAAAGGAAGAAGGCACCAATGCTATGGAAATTCTGTGGGTACTGAGTCGAGAAATTAGGCTGCTAATCAATGTCATTAATCACCCTCAAGGGGTTGAGGCGGGACTTAAGCAGGAGCGGGTATGGGAAAAACGCAAAGACTATCTTCGCACTGCAGCACAACAACATAATAGCCGCAGTGCGCAAGATATGTTGCGCCAATGCGAAGCCATTGATCAGTGTGTAAAAGGCGTGAGTAAAGCCAATGCCTGGGACTTACTGGGCGGCTTAATCATGCAACTCGCTGGTAAACCTATCCACTAACTATCAACAAAAGCGACCAATACTATAGGCCGTTAAATCTGTAGCTTTTTCTGGTTCTAGCAGTACTTCCGCTAACATTTGCCCACTGGACGCCGCCTGAGTCATGCCTAAATGGGCATGACCAAACGCATAAGCCAATCCCTGCCACTTTACTGAAGGCCCTAATACGGGCAACGAGTCTGGCGTAGATGGCCGATGCCCCATCCACTGTTGACCATTTTCAGTGTTCAACTCAGGTAAGTAGCGTTTGGCTAAACCTAATAAATTATCACTGCGTTTGTAGTTGGGCGCAGCTGCTAAGCCAGCAAATTCCGAGGCCCCACCTACCCGTACACCAACAGACAAAGGAGATACCGCAAACATTTCTTCGGCAAACAAAAGTTCATGACTTAGTGCTATATTCGGGTAAGGCAAGGTGGTGTTATAGCCCCGTTCAGATTCCAGCAAACAGGGTTCGCCTGCTTGTTTAGCTAATTGCTTAGACCAAGCGCCAGCAGCGACTACAGTTATGTCTGCCAAATACTCTCCCGTAGGCGTTGTAACTCCCACAATTCGCTTATCTTGCATTACTAAGGCATCTACATTAGCCGCAACCAAAGCCACACCCTGGTTTACTAGCCACTCCCGCAAGCTGCCAACAAGGGCCTTTGGATCATCAATAATGCGCCATTGGGGCTGCAATACACCAAACGTCTTTGCCTTCCCTATAGCAGGCTCCATGGCCCGTAATTCGCTCTCACCCAAAAGCTCATAATCTTGCCCATACTGCTTGCGAATATCCCACTCCTGAGCACTTAATTTAAAACTTTTGTAATCATCGTAGACTCTAATACACCCCTTATCACGCACTTTATCTGCATAGCCGATGGTTTGTAACATGGGGTCATAATCTGCACTTACTCTGCCATTAATGGCCTGCAGGGCTTTAGCAATGTGCGCTACGTTTTTTTTACGGCTATGGCCAAGATATGCCAGTAACCAAGGCATAAGTTGCGGAATGTGCGCTGGTCGTATGGACAAGGGGCCCATTGGGTTGAGTAGCCATTTAGGAATAGACCAAATTTGGCCGGGCAAACTGTGGGGTACACATTCACTGATAGCTAATGCACCGGCATTGCCATAGGAGGTTTTATCTCCCACTGGATCGCGGTCGACAATAGTGACTTTAACCCCTCTAAGGTGGAGGGCATAAGCACAGCTCAGGCCCACCATTCCAGCCCCTACAACAACAGCATTTTGAGGTTGTTGCACGGTTAATCTAGTTGATTAAGGTGTTTAATGGGTTCATGGTAATCGTTTAAATACCCCAACCAATCTGACACTAATGCAATATCATTGGGTGCTGCACTAACACCCGCACCGATACGCTCTTCTAAAACGGCTTCAACCGCCAAACTAACAGTGGTTGATACTAAGCGCGCCATGGCACTGCCTTTGTCATTACCGAAGGCATCTATGGAATAGCTTTCGCGCCAGATACACTGATTAGTATCTGGATTTTTAGCCAAAAGCTCTACATACAGCACTACGCGGTCTTGCTCACCCTCTTTAAAAGCATGCTGCTGCCAAAGCTCATCAGACTTAGCAGCAAGGTCAGCATCCCCATCAGCACCTTCAGCAGATTCCACTAAACTGAAAATATCTTGCCACGCATGTGCCCAGCCTTGTAGCCGCAACGAACCGCGAATAAATGTGTCCACAGGCCACTGAGGGTCAAACTGGTATTGGGCCATAAAAGGCAATGAGTCGCGATTAGGAATGGCTTCAAAGGTTGCACTGTAGTCCTCAGACAGCGGCATAGTGTAATCACGCACGGCAAGCCAAGGCTTGCTATTGGTTTTAACTTTACCGTCTTCCCGCCATTTTGCAGTAGATCGTAGAGCAGTAAGCACACCTAAAGGAGACCAAGAAAACTTGTACTTAAAATCATTCTCTTCAGCGGGTAAACCACCACAAAAAGACCTAAACTCCAGGCGATTACTTTCTGTATAAGCCGCAGATCCACGGTATTCATTTAATAATGCATAGGCCAAAAGATGGTCAATACCAGGGTCTAAACCTACCTCATTTACCAAACATAAACCTTTTGCTTTGGCTTGTTGGTTCAAGGCTTCCATGGCCGGAGTTAAATAGCTGCTAGACACAAAATGAGCATTACTATCTAAGGCTAACTGGGCAGCCTGCAGGTGAAATGACCCAGGCAACATAGACACTAGAATATCGCCGTTGCTTACATTGTTGGCTAGTTGTTGCCAGTCTAAGGTGCGCGCCTGACATTGACCTTCTAAATTATGGATAACGGCTTCGGCTTTGCTCAGTGTGCGGTTCCACAACCATAATTCTGCACCATTACCGATGAGCCGCTTGATACCTGGCGCGCTAGAAAGTCCAGCACCTAACCAATGAATGATCGCCATAATTTGCCCTTATATTATTTTATTATTTGTTGTATTACGCGGTATAAAATAGAGTTTTATCGTTAGCGCTCAACTTATCACTTCGCCTTTGGCTTGTAAATCTGCATGGTAAGAAGACCTAACTAAGGGCCCACTGGCTACATGTTTAAAGCCCATTGCCCTCGCTGCGGCACCTAGTTCATCAAATTCTGCCGGCGGTACAAAACGATCCACTGGCAAGTGGCTTAAACTAGGTTGCAAGTATTGTCCAAGGGTGAGCATATCTACATCGTGGTCTCGTAAATCTTGCAACACTTGTAATACTTCTTCGTTGGTCTCACCCAAACCCAACATTAAGCCTGATTTAGTTAACACATCAGGACACCGCTGTTTGT
>Ga0209091_10001369_pt1 | contig 21418 bp, 26 predicted proteins | sample ArcticOcean_MG_C_6_FD_187438 | JGI IMG/M metagenome (GOLD analysis project Ga0209091, IMG submission 187438) | Marine microbial communities from western Arctic Ocean - ArcticOcean_MG_CB8_128 (SPAdes) (version 2) | ecosystem: Environmental > Aquatic > Marine > Oceanic | place: Arctic Ocean...
TATATCGTTTGTATCTCCGACTTCGTCAACAGCACAAGAGCGGCTGATACAACCGTATGAAATATTAACACATGTAGGCCGATCTGCTGTTCGCAATATGGACCATGCACGAAGTCTGCTTGAATCTGTCGCAACGAGGTATTTTTTCGATAACCAAGACTATTTGAGATTAACTGTTCAAAATCGTCAAGTCTGGTTTGACCTCGAAATTTTAGAAGAAGACGAAACAGAACATTGCACAGACAATACCGTTCCGGAAGGGTTGTTAACAAAACCTAGATAGTTCTAGATTTAAAACCTTATTGGAGTGTTGCGAATCATTCGCTCCGTTTCTGGAGAATCGTGATACTGTTTTTTACGGTTGCGAGAGGTTGGAGAACTTACCTCTTTTGTTTGTTCCGTTTCGCAACAACATTTAACCAAACTTTGGCAGAGGTTTGTTTTTTTGGTAGACAATTTACTTTTGACTGTACCCATCTTTTACTTCGAGGTTAGGTTTGTATTTATAGATTTATAAAGTATGTTTTGTATTTTTATCTAAAACTTCCAGTATGTAATCCAGTGATTTCTCTAATTTTTTAAGCCTTCTTGCTAAAATCCCACACGTACACAGTTCTCCGTGTATTTCCGGATTGTACTTTAGTTTGCATTTACTTCCCCCGAAATTAATAAACCCCCCACAGTCACAAATTGAAGGAGAGTCGTCACTTCCGTTGCGCGCTCGTTTTAAGATAAGTAACTGACGCACCCAGTCTGTTTGAACAGGCAACTTGCACGGTTTTGAACGTATAAGCGCAGACAACATACTTTATATACATTATTAAAGGTTTTAAATAAGTAAAGTAAATTGTTTGACACTGGCTTATTCACAGTAATTTGTTTGAACCAGTGCTTTTTTTTGTTTGTTGGTTATGTTACCATCTATGACCTGCTATTTAAACGAAGGTGCACCGTCAAACAGCACAGAACCGTTCAGGTCATTGGTTGTAGACCGTTCAGGAAATACACTGTTGCATTTTTGCTTAGACATGAATATCAAACAAGCAAAATTTCTGATTCAACAAGGACAACAAAATTCACCAAATGAATATGGCTCAACACCCTTTCTTGAAGCATGCAAAGGAGGCAACTTGTGTTTAGTTCAATTTTTTATGAATTGTTTTCCGGGTTGTATATCGAATGTAGATATTTTTAATCAGAATGCTCTTGACAAAAGTATTGTTAGTCAAAATTTAAACCTGTTTATGCATTTAGCTACTTTCTTTTCTCCATTGTATTGCGAACAGAACGCAGACAAACTTCTAAGAATCGCCTGTAAGCATAACTCGCTTCTTATATTTAGAAAAATATTGTTGATTGCGAACATTTCTGCTGGTTCACTCAATTGCAAGTTAGCGCAGATTGCAACAATAAACAAGAATATTGATATGCTCAAAGAATTGAAAAATATGAATGTTGACATAGATAAACCTGACAACCAGGGTCAGACTGCCCTTTTTTGGGCGTGCCGGCTAGGATATGCAAGAGAGGCATTATTCTTGGTGAAGAATAATGGAAGCTTGTACAATTCAATTAGAGTATTACGCTCTGAGTGGTGTTTGACGCCTCTCTACTATGCATGCAGAAACAATGTTTTCAAAGAGTTATTATGGTTTACTCGTTTTGACGTTCAACGCTGGGAAATAACAGATGCAATGATTTTTTGGGCACGAAGCGTTCGTAAGCAATACAACAGTTACATGATGTTTGCAGTCAGAAAAAATACATTACCAAGCGATGTAAACAAGTGTATAGCAGAATATATATTGCCATTATGCATTAGCACAGTATTGGAACTAGCTAACAGACCCGTTCAAGGTTTGTAAGAGATATACACCAGCAACAAGACTGCTGGTTTGCAATAACATAAGACCAAATACCACCACTTGTTTGGTTTGACAATACTGAAACTGAAACTGAACAAGGGGAAAAATCATCATCTTTGAAACAAAACAAAAAAGTTAAATAACATTTATAATATTGTCAATATTTTGTGTGACACTTACCCACAATAATATATATTGCAGCATGTCTTTTCCCAGGTTTGGAATACACTTATATAAATAAACTAATAGATTGTAAGAAATATGATAATTCTAGGAATTGATCCCGGTTTAAAAAATTTAGGTTGGGCAAAATTTGACACAAATACCAATTCTTTTGTAAAATTTGGAAAATACGATTTGACTGAAAATGTCAACAAACAACAAAAAACGAAATATACACTACTAGTAAGAAATTTTATTGAGAAAAGACCCGATATATTTGAGAATATTGATCAAATTTGCATTGAGATGCAAATGGCAGCAAAATTTAAGGTTATAGCCACAGCGTTCCAATGCTTCTTTTGGGGTAAAAGTTGTCTTATATCGCCAAGGTCAGTGCGTTGCCACTTCAAAATTTCGACAGGCAACTACAAGAAAAATAAAAGAGCTTCGATTGATATAATACCAAATCTTCCAATCAACAAAACTAATATTACTCTGTTTAATAGCTACCCGGCAAGCAAAAAAGACGACGTTGCGGACGCTATTTTAATTGCATTATATTATTCACAACATGTAGATAAAGAAAAACTAGATACAACACTAACAAAAAGAAAGAAAAAAAGAAGATTAACATAACATAACACACACAGTATTTCTACACTATTGTATTTGTAAAACGTTCAATGAATGAAATCACATTGCCCAACAATCTGCCAGAAAATTTACCGTTTTACATTCCATTAAAGGATCCACCGTCAGTCAAAACATATTCAGATTTAGTCGCTGACGACAAAGAAAGATTTGCAAATATTGCCAACGTGAACAAAGATATTTCAAACGCCGACATTAGAAGACTGACAAAGCGTGCAGGTTTTACTTGTATTTACAAATCAGTATATGCACCAACACGTGATATTATGTCACATCTGTTGAGACAAATTGTGAAAGATTCAATTTTAGTGGCAAAGTACTGTCGGCGCAGACATATTGTAATAACAGACGTGGAATGGGCTCTGGAAAGATACGATTTACCTGGATTATAGGTATAATTTTTTATTAATGAATTCTGTTACACTGACCGCTTCAGTTTCATCTGTGACAATCCATATAGCTATTAACGAAATTAACAATATATTTTACTTTGTTTTATTTATTGTAATTGTATGATTGACGTACGAATTATTCAGTGCGTATCTTCACGATATAAATTGACTTGGAAACCATAAGCCTCTTCCACATTACCAATACACCTGCACATCTCATAGGGCCAATCATAATTTATCCCACCAAGTGTCATTTGTTTATTGCAATCTTCACATATAAACGGCGGCAGGTCCACCTCATCTGTCAGACGTTCTGTTAATACACGACGGAAAAATAGCTAAAGCAACAAAAGAGGTAAAAAAGTTGGTTAGATTTAATAACTATTGTCGTTGTGGCACTTGCAGAGCTTACATTAGCCTTGTCAGTTGCCGATAGTGTTGCCATTGTAATATATATATATTTTGTGGTTGCCGATAGTGTTGCCATTGCCAAAAATATATATTTTGGCGCTAAAAATTTGAAAAGTCAAATATTTTTTGATAAAATTGACATACAACCAATAAAAAATTTTATATTATTGTACACTCCTCAAAAAATCTAACATGTCAAAGACTGAGCAAACCAACAATGTTACTTGTTTAGTTCAAGCTGGTGGCAGTAGTAGTCGAAACATTGTTCAAGATACAGAGCAGATTGTATCTCAGATCTTGTTAGAAGACAAAATGTCGTATATTACAAATGAGAATACACACGTTATTGATTTGGACGTTGTTGGTTTGGACGTTCCGTCTGAAATTATTTCAATTGAACAATACGACTGGCTTTCAGATCTCATATCAGACATTGCATTTTTAGATTGTAACATTGTCGTTTTTAAGAATGGTATTAGATCATCTTGGTGCTTACGTTAAAATGGTTAACATTCAACGAGTAATAAATTAAAGCCCCATATATCTATAATTTACACTTAATTCTTTCTTTGTGAATTTGTTACTGAAATGTGTGCCAATGAGCATGGCCATGGCCAAATCATCGTTCCCAGAACCTTTCCCGGAAAACATCACTGAACTCAAACCGTAGGCTCTGTCTTTTTTTTATCTTTTTAAAAGCCAACAATTGTCGTTCTAATTTTTTGACTCCTTTTGTGTCGGTGAAAAAACAGTTGCAACAACGTTGACCTTTCGCAAAACTGAATCTATTTATAAACAATATATTATACCTATATTTTTATGTACAAATAAATGATGAAACATGAAAAAATTAAATTGAAAAGAAACATTTTATATTTTTTGTATGTTGTAATTATTGTCTTATCTTTTTTTGCAGTTCTAAATGAGCACTATGATACTATGTGCTTGCCAAGCATAAGCGATTCTCTTTTTGTTGATGAAAATTTACTTGGGGGTGTTCTAATGTCTGCTGCTGTTTCGTTAAATGTAATGAAAAATACATCATTGTTTCCAGGCTTACTTATTATGTTGCTTGCATTTTTGAAACACCAACCTATACATAGTTATCTTATGGTAATTGCTGTTATTATATTGTTATATGAATGCTACACATATTTAAAATGTTTAACTTTGCTCCTGCTTACAGTTGGTATTACAATGGGTATAGGTTTATGGTTAGACGGAAATATTACTTTTGGAGGAGAAAATAACAATTCATCTGCTATTACTTTTGGAGGAGAAAATAACAATTCATCTGCTATTACTTTTGGAGGAGAAAATAACAATTCATCTGCGATTCAATGTTCAAATTTCTGGATTCTGGAATATGTTTTTTTTGTTTTGTTTTTCCCATTGCTCATTGAAACGTACACAATGATTTCATTGGCTTCGAATATATTTAAATTAGAGTTAAAGCCCCATAGATCTGTAATTTACACTTAATTCTTTCTTTGTAAACTTGTTACTGAAATGTGTGCCAATGAGCATGGCCATGGCTAAATCATCATTGCCCGAACCCTTTCCGGAAAACATCACTGAACTTAAACCGTAGGCTCTGTCTTTTTTTATCTTTTTAAAAGCCAACAATTGTCGTTCTAATTTTTTGACTCCTTTTGTGTCGGTGAAAACTTTGTCGTTGATGCAAATAGCTTGTGTTGCCAACAGTTGCAACAACGTCGATACGTACGCTTGCTTTCTTTCAGCTGTAGTTATAACACCAACCCTGGTCTTTTCAGACAGCGCATAGAATCTTGTTGCTTTTTTTGCCAAACAATTAGCCGCCCAGGATGCCTCGTGGCCCAAGTTACTCTCGCCGATAAAAATCACCCAAGCGTCGGGGAATTGCTGCCGTACCCGTCTGTAATGTAACAACAAAACTGTCTCTACTTCGTCGCTGCCTCTTGCCTTTTGAGCATCTGCTCCCAGTAGTACACACTGTCCACGGTACCAACACACCGTGATCAAAGATAATTCAGAATCACCGCCGCCGTTTGGATCATAACTCATGAAAACTGCTTTGACTTGGCCTCTTCTCAATTTGATAGTTCTTTTAAACATGGATTCTACTAGTTCAGAAAGAAATGCTTTATTTCGATCTTCTCCTGCTACCCCAAGGGTTTCACGGGCCATGAGGTCGTCTCTTTCGCCGTACAACAGCGAAACAAAGTCCATTCTGTTGGGATCCTTCCACGGAGGTGCCAACGACTGCATATGGCGACATTCGGCAGGTTTCTTTTTTTTAATGCACTCCTCGCATGCCAATTTTACTTCCTGTACGTTGAATAAAAGCTCACCACCAGCATCTCTAAGTACCAGCAGATCATTGAAGAAGTTCTTAGCATCAGGCGGTAACGTCGATATAGCAATTAAACTTGTGCTGTTCATTTCCAAAAGAGGAACAACGATCTGCAGAAAAATTTCTTCGTCCATAAACCCGGCCTCTTCCAGTACAATGCAATCTCCACCAGAGCCACGCAATGTCGATACAGCGGCAGGATAACTAAATATACTACTGCTTCGGCCGTTAACACAGACGTCGAGTTGTTCTGCATTGCTTTTTGTTACGTTTTCCAAGTAGCCAGCGTCATCAATCAATGACTTCACCAGAGCTAACAATTTTGAGGAAGCACGTCGACCGGTACTGAAGATACAGACGGTGGTGTCTGGAAGTGCAACTGCGAAAGCAGCCGCAAACATTGCTACTGCCGTTGTCTTACCAAACCGTCTTGGCGTAGAACAGACGACTTGCTGTTTCAGGTCTGTCCAACCTTCGCGCTTGGCAATCGCATGCATATTTGGGTTGACATCGTCGCTGTATATTTTGTTGGCGCATGCAGCTAAAAACTGCTCGTGGAAGTTCTTTTGCATATCACTTCGTTCCAGTCCCATTCCATCTAAGAGTTGACGCAGTTTCTGCAACCTCTGGTCACCAAGGCTCGTTTTTTTACGTTTTCTTTTTTTGTCCAGCTCGCACGACTGGTAGTATTCAAAACCAGCTTCCAAATATTTCTTGTACGATATCATTTGTAAGGCTATCTTTTAGTTTAAGTAGTAGCTTGTTCTGTCAAAGGTGTTTCCAAAATGTACCAATTACCTGTCTGAAGCATAATAGTACCACTAACTAAAATAAGACAAAACAAAGACGGTATTAAATATGGTCTGGTTTTACATTTGGGACAGCAACAATCTGTACAACTACAAATTTCTCCATCGAATTGGTCAATACGTCTTGTGGACGGAATGTATATAAAACCAGTGCAAAGCGACAAAGAATTAACAAAAAATATTAACATGGCAAGCACTTGGAAGACAATTGCAGTAATTTTGTTTACTTCTGTTAGTGTACTTAGTGTTGCTGTATTGTTGGTGAAAACGATAGTTTGAGTGGTTTGTGCATTGCCTATGCTCCACAACAGGAACGCAATCCAAAACATAATCACGGGTGATTTGCACGAACGATCGCTATCACGATTCCAAGGTTTATCTTCTGTGTAATCAAGTTTGTCAAAACACATCTTTACAATAAGTACACTCTTAACTTATATGATATTTTTTTTAAATATTATTAAACTATAAGTAATGCATATATAAAGACTTTTCGCAAATAATTAACATGCGATCTGTTGTTCTCGTAGGCGATATTAATGTTGGCAAAACAACATTTCTACAAACACTAATGCATGTGTATACACCTCCTTTGTCATACATACCAACTATCGGTGCAGACGTTGTAGGCTACAAAGAACTGCGTTTTTTTGATACTGCGGGTCAAGAAAGATTTCAAAGTATTACAGCAACACAATTTAAAAGAGCAGACTGTGTGCTTGTATTCTACAGCTGCGACAACGAGACTTCATACAACAATATAGAAATGTGGATTCATTTTGTAAGAAAACACACAGATGTTCCCTATTTTGTAGTTGGAACTAAAATCGATGTAAAAAAACAAGGAGACAAGCAGGCAGATTTTTTTGTGAATGCACGTTCTTCAAGATCTATTCAACCTATTATAGATTTTTTGAGACCACCGGTTATCAAAATAGATCCAGCAATTGAATTGGTCAAATCAGTAGACGATCGGTTTTGCTGTAGTATAAGTTGAAATTATCAGCCATATTCTAACACAAAGTACCATGGCGAGTACTGCACTTGGTGCTGTTATTTTTGCATTAATTGAAATTGAAATAGAAGGCGAAGACGGATGGGCCATAGGTACAAAAACCGCACCAATTAGTGCATCATCCTTGTATTTCTCCTATTACCACTTATTTATGCTGTTATACGTTATAGTCAGTGTTCGTCACAAAAACATTGTCACGTGGAGTTTTCACGTTATTGCATGGCTGGCTGTAGAAGGTAAGAAATTTTAGCATACTTTGTCCAAACTTATTTATATTGACACATTATCTTTTTTTTCCAACATCATCCACTTTCTAATTTTCAGATACATGTTGGTTTATTCTCAATCCTGCCGGTTGGGAATTATTAACAAACAATACAACAAAAATATGGTGGATGGAGAGTATAATACTTATACCTTCGTGGTGGGGTTATGTCTGTTGTTTTATTTTGTTTTGGACAAAGGAAATCCCAAGAAACGATGCTCTTATTTTGTTGGTTACTGCACCTATGGTCTTGTTGATACAAGCTCCATACCAGTCTTGGTACAAATGGGTTCACACGATTGATTCAAATGTTACTAATCAGACTGAAGTTCCGTACTTCAAGCAATATCCGATAGTCGAGGAACAAATGTCAAATCAAGATTCGAACAATCACTTCGGACCACTTGTTTCAATAGGTATTGTATTTCTTTGTGTTATTCTGTATAGATTCCATAATCGTAGTACCAAGAAAACTAAATCGTACACAAAAGCAAATACGACAGAAAAAGTTCAAAATATTTCTTTTTGAGGGAACAGTTTCAAAAAAGCGCGGCAAAAAAACAATCAATGTCAGAATTGAAAGAATTAAAAAGTGCAAGTACATCTCTTTCATTTGTAGAAGCTCTCTTACAATTGGAACAAGAAGCTAACTTAGAACTTGATGCATATATTCGAGACCAAGAACAAGAACAACAAAGTGTAGCACTCTCTTTTAAGTACATACCAACTGCTTCAAATGAATAAATGTAAAATGTGTACGAAGACATTGGATTACCATTATGCAGAACTTATTGTATGCAATGTAAGAGTTACACGCAGTTCAGCACAGAACGATGAATGGTTGCATCCTGAAGAACGTGTATATGTTATGTGTGGCCATTGCACAGATAAACTTTGTCACAGTCTAATACAAAAAAAAATAGAGTACACCGTATACAAGTAAAATACAAATGTATGTTTTTATTTTTATGTGTACAACTGTTGGTACACTGTCCACCAGTATGTATTCCATTTAAAATAATGATCCCAACGTGCTATACCATCATCCTTTAATCTTCGTATACAGGAGACTCTATCTGGTGAATTTACGTTGGCTTCAATTTCTTTTATCTTTTCTTTGCTATGTTCCCATACAGAAATAATTTCTTCTTTCGCGTTCGCAAGATGTTTTAATATCCGTTCTCTTTGTAGCTTTTCTAAACGTTCCCATTCAGGTAGTCTTAACCAAGCATGGTGGTGCAAGTATGAAATAATCTCATGTTTTTTCCGGTAATATGTTGCATATATTCTTTTATCATTCAACTCAACACTATCAACACTTATGTTGGAGAAATTCATATCATTTAGTTTGACAAAATGTTTTGTTTTAGGCAACGATGCCAAGTTTGTCTTCTTCACGAAAGGCAGTTGTGCTTGCCTGAAAACTTTAGCAAATGCAGCGTCGTTCCACGTTGTTGTTCCAGAATTCACAAGATAATTGCAATATTTGGTATTCTTTATGTCCATTTTCCCATTAGAACGGGCATTGAAGAACAACGGAGTTACTTTATAATATATATTACGAATTTGCATATATAAAGTGTTTCTACTTTTTACGAATTTATTGTCAGATATTGCAATTATCTCCGCTGAATCGTACCAAAGAGAAAAGGATTCCGTCATACAACAGCCAGTGGGTTCTCTTGGAACAATACGTTGTCTTTTCGTCGGATGTGTGACAACTTGAACAAAGTCACTTCTCCACCCGTTTAAAAACTCCGATAACAAGTTCTCTGCATGTCGTTGCTTTGGGTTTTTCTGTTTTTTGTTACGTTTATTATAATCGTAAACGTGTATCATTTGTTTGCAAGTAGTTTTAAAGTGATCGGTTTTTGGTACCCAAAAAGGACCGCCGTAGTTGCGTTGAACATAGTATCGTTTCTTGTCATCTTTTACAATTTTCCACAACGGAAAAAAGTTCGACAACAATTTGTAGATGTACGAAGAAAGGGTTTTGTTTGTAAATAGAGTGTACAATTTTTTAACTATCTTGGAATGCACCAACTTCCAGTAACGCGAAGAAGTTGGAAACGTATCACCTCGTTTCCAACGCAGAGCAAATTCAACAGAAGGAGTGGGTTTTTGTTGCGACGTCATTGACGTCGCTATTAGATTGTACCTGTCGGCATCGTGTAAGTTGCTCCACATATACTCACCGTTGTCTGAAGTTGTAGCGCGTTGGAGTAATTCACTAATTTCTTTGCCGCATTGCTGCCGCAAAGGTTCAAACGCTTCTTCGACTAATCCAAGCAGAGTAGATCTTTGGTCAGATTGCAACCGACCTCCAATTCGATACACGCTGACCATTTTTGGTATTATTTTTTTTCTTTTCTTCTTGTTGTTTGATTGAACAGCATGGGTCAAACGAATTAGCTTCATACAGTTGTATGGCAGCACTTTGAAAACTGGCAACACGCTGTGGTTCACGGTGGGGTTTATGCTGTTCACGGTGGCGTGTGGGTGATGATTCATGGTGGGAGTTTGCTTAGTTTGTTTGTATGCAATTTTTGGCACCAAAATATTTTTTTTTGAATTTTCAAATTTTCAAATTTTAGTACCAAAATTGTAGACACAAAAAAACAAAAAAAATTAATTATTCAAAAACAAAAAAAAACTAATTTAAATCACAATTATGTTTTTACCGTGACAAAAAGATTTTTATTTTTTTATTCATTGAAATTTGCATCGCATACCTCGTCAACATATCCCGCGACTACACAGGTGGTTGATATGGGTTTGACAAACTTCATCAGTACTTGATTAATTTGTTCTGTAGTTGTTTGTTCAATCAGTGTATGGCGTTGTTGCAAATAGATAGGATCTGTTAGTACTAGTTCTTCCGCGATCGTGCCAGGGTTTTCGCTGAAAATAACATGTTCCGACGTTACTCTTTCTTTGAAAATATCCACACGTTCTTCGGATATTGGTTCCATTCCAGATTTCCATTTGTTTACAATAGAAAGCATCGCTTGTGTACCTTTGAGTGTATTTTCCCCGTCAAACGTAGCCATTCCATAAATCAACGTATCAGAGCCTTGGCTCCTTTCCGCACCGTAAGCACCGTAAGAGATTCGCATTTCAGTCCTCAACTTAGTCATCAATCTCCCGGCAAAGCCGTCTCCCAGAATAGCAACAGCCAGTTCGAGTGCTGCCGTATCTGCTGGTTCCATCGTCTCCCTAATTCTAAAACCGACTACACACGTAGATGACGTGTGTGGTGTTGCACCTGGCATAGCAACTAATTCTACATGTTGTTTGTTCCGTTCTCTTGTTTGCGGAAAGACGCGTGCATCTTTGATCGGTTGCATTTTTGTTCTTTGAACGCAGTCGCACTCTTTTGGTCCAACATAAGAGACCGTACACGGCAATGTTTGAACTACGGGTACTTTCTCAATATTGTTTTCTAATTTCTTAAGTCTGTCGGCATAGCCATCTTCTCCTTTCTCAAATAGTAACTGTTTTAGTCTTCTTTTAGCAGAATCGTTTGTATTCAAAACCAAACGACGAGCAGCTAAAATAGAACGTTGTCTAGCCTTTTTCAGTGGTAAAAATTCTAAATTTGGTCGGAAATTTTGGTCACAGTTGTCCCAGGTGATTACAATTCCACCAGCATAAGGTTTGATACACCGGGTTCCTTTGCCTGTATGTGGCACAAGCCCATGTTGTAACATCAATCCTTCTGCTTCACTGCATTGGTACTTGTGTGTACAAACTGGTTTATGTACATTTGAATACAACCTTCGTTTGTTTGGGGTATAATTGGCTTGACTGTAACAACGAGACGGCGTTGATCGCAATCGCATTGGGTTTACTTCGCACTGTGGTTCTAGCAATGCAGTACCTGCTTGCAATTTCGAAACAGTGCCAGGTACAGAAGTTGCTATACATAGTTGATTTTTGAGAAAATACCGAGCACAAGTACAACGAATTTTTTCTGGTGTACAATCGTTCAAACAATCAAACTTCTGTGTGTAATCCCATACATTACTACCCTTGCAACGGCTGATACCGTTTGACATTTCCTGTGCAGCTTCGCGAGAGGAGGTCGGTAACCAATTCATACGAAGGCGTTCGATAGCATTGTCCACTTTCTGTTTGTCAATTTGTTCGGTTTGTAAGTATTTCATCAAAATTTTCATTCCATCTTGCGCCAAACTTTCACCGTTTGCACTCTCGTGGTTTGAGGTGGTCAAAGTAAATAAACTCGTGTCTCTGCAGCGATTCCAATCGCAATTAATATTATTCCAGTAGTCGGTTGATACGATGTCGTCACAAATATGATCATCGTTGATTAATGTTGCTAGAACAGCCAAATAAATACCCTCTTCTGTAAACCCATCGACACATTTGTAACCAAACATACTGCAATGGCAATTTTTGTCATTGTGAATCGTAGTGGTACGTAATCCACACTGTCTCTGGGCAACGAAAGTACCTTTAGCTATTTTGCTTTTTTTGGGTATACTACCGAAGTGTTCCTCAACTCGATCTGTAATATCATAAGGGTCGAAATCACCGGCAACGATGACAAAGGCGTTGTCGGGACTATAGTGACCTTCGTACCATTTCAGTAAGATGTCAGGTGTTGCAGTAAGAATTGCTTCAACCTCACCAATCGTATCGTGTCCGTATCCGTTGCGTGTAAATGCAAGAGCAGACAGTGCTTCGTGCAAAGCTTGCAATGGATTAGACGCACCAATTCCTTGTTCTTGTTTCACTACATTACGTTCTAATTGAACTTGACGCTCGTTCAAAGGAAGGTGGGTCATCCGCTCGGCCTCCATGTCCATAATTTGGTTCAAATGCTGAGAACGACACGTAGTAATAAAATCGGTTCTATCTGGACTGGTAGAGGCATTGCAATTTGCTCCGGTGGATTCAAGACGCTCAAAAAAATTTTGACTAAACATTAGGTGTTCGAATTCATGTGCTAAGCCTCTTTGTCTGATATTATTCTCATCACGACTACCAACGAGGTATGTAACGCAAAGAGTAACTACACCCGGACCACAGCTTGTGGGCATCATAATAACTGTCAATCCATTTGCTAATGTATTCTTTGAAATATTGTTGATATGCGGAATATCATAATTTGTGTACTTGTTTGAATTCATTTTTAGAGGACACAACTACAGTTATTTATAGTAAAAAAATAGTTACAAAAGTGTAGAATTTTGACTACATATACTGTTGCATTGTTTGCCAAAACATGGAGTGTACTGAAAACAATTCCACTTCATTTTTTAGTGTAACAACGGAACTAATGGGTGTGAATTGCACTGGCTGGGTCCCGTATGTAATAATGATAACAGTAATGTTTTTAATAAGAATTGCTGTGCATTTTATAAATGTAAACCAATGGCAAAAGTCACGAGAAATCTTGCAAGAGGAAGTGAAAGATAGAAGAACTTGTAAATCTCTAGGTGTTTTTGTACTGTGGGGTGCCTTAGGTACGTTTGTTTATTTGGTAACTATTACGTTGATTCTTAGTAATAATTTTGGTATTCTGTTTATCTATTTTATTGGCGACACTGTTGGTAGAATTTGGTCGTACAGTTGGCAACGCCCAGACAACCACCATATGCTACAGGATGTTGTTGATGCATTGCAACAAGCAAAGAAAGACACCACAAACAAAGACAAACAGGACTTAGTGCGACAGCTAATCAATTTGATTCAAGCAATGCCAATTGACGCACCAGAGTCAAATACAAATGAAACGTCCAATTTACTGAAAAAATCGTTAAGATGGGAATTGTAATATTCAACTCTCCATCTTTATCATCTAATGATTGTCACCTATTTAGTGTACAAAACTCTTGATTAAAATATGTTGGTCAATGTAAATTTATTTAGTCTAATGATTGTCATCTATTTAGTGTACAAACATCTTAATTAAAATATGTTGGTGAATGTAAATGTGCCATTAGACGCTGTGTATATTATTATTCAATTTTTGCCGTACAAGTATTGGTATATAGACAAAAAGCTAGGTTTGATTTCAAACTTGAATCTGAAAGTAGCAAAGTCTAAATATTATCTTTCACGTTTTATTTGTCGCTGGCAAACGGCGTACAAATGCAGATGCTTGTTTATGCAACGTTTACAGAAAGAAATTGACTACCGCTTAGAGTATCTCTACATTCACGAAGACCCAAACCCACACTTATGCCGCTTGAAACCATTTCCCTCTCCCACCAGATTCGGCTGGCATGAAAATCCATTCGTTTTGTTTCTACGAACCAATCACAGAATTATTATAACACCACAACCGAGTGCTGCAGAACTTCTTTCACTGCTTCACTCTGTTTTGGTGTGAGATTTTTCTAGTAGACTTTAAAAAGATTTTAAATAAGATTATTTTTTATTTCACTAATTCCTGTTTTCCTGTTTCTTCGAAAAATTCTTCTCTAATAAGATTCTTCCTCTTCTTCCTCCTCCTCATTGTATTTGGATATTTTCTCTTCCTCTGCTGGTGCCGGAGTTGTTGTGTTTACCACGAGAGATGGATCCAGAAGTTGTTGGTGTTCTTGTCTAGTAAGACCATTAACATCAACATAACTAGAAGAATAAAATAACTTTAAGGCTTCTTGATCCATAATGTAGTGGTAATAAACCGAGGCTCTCTCTTCCTCCCACTTATCTTGAGAGGGAAAATACGGATTGTAGCCTAAAAAAGAACCCACCACTTCTTCCGCATTATAAAACGGATGGTCGTCAAATAATGCCTCTTTATATTCTTCACTCAAGACATAATTTCCAAATTTAAGCGTTTCGGGCGGTGGGACACAAGATAGAAACTCTTCCTCCTCGAAATTATGCGACTCGAAATTGTGCGAATTTTCACTACAAGAAGGGCATTTGGTCGTTTTTGACATATTTTCTTTACGCCGTTGTTTACAATTTGCCGGAAGATTTTGGTTGAAAATGTTAATAAAAATAAAAAATAACGTAAGATGGTGGTAAATGGTTGTGTTAGAATCTACAATAACGAATACGATGTGGTGGGTATATGGAGAGGATGTATTGTGGTCGGAGGTGGTGTTGTTGCTTTTCTTTACCGTCAATGAGTGTGTTGAATTTTTTGGAACGAAAAATTCAAAAAGAAGCAGTTGCTTTTTGGAGTGTCAATTCCGGAGTGTCAAGACTTGCTTAAATTTTTTTTGAACCAGTACATCATCAAAACCTCCCGCCAAAAACAAAATGTCCTACGAACAGGTACACAATGACAACTACGCAATAAAACAAACTTTCAAAACTCGTTTCTGGAAGCATATTTGGGAACTTGACCTCGAAAGTCTTCGTGATCTGCTCGAACAAGGAAATCCGGTCGGACATGTAAATTTTCAGTTCTGCGTGCCTAGTAATCACGGCTATCAATTCAAACAAAAGTATGACGGACTTTGGTCTGAGGACAGCGAAACCCACTCGGGTCAAAACAAGGCAATAGATACATACTTGAATTCTCACGGCAAAACTGCTGTAGCGATTCTTTGGGATATGCTAGTTATATGTGAAAATTCAACATATGAATTGATATTACCTAGTGGTGCAATGGTCGTTTGGGATGGACAAATAGAAAAAATGTTACTAACGTTGTGGTTTTGCGGTGCCGAATGTACTAATTATCGTGTGAAACAATATCTGATTGAGTCGGATGACCTGGAAATTGTTCCTACAGACCTTGTTGGGGTATTAATGGCCAATTTCAATGGTGATTCAACAGGAATTTTAAAAAGTTTTTTCGAAGAACTATTCAAAAGAAAAAATAAGTGTACGATACACCCAGAACACTATCAAATCCTACTTTTGTGTTGTCCAAAATATTGGAATCGTTATTTGGAGACTTTTCCTCTCAAAAAACTAGACTACCTTTTTGAATGGTGCAAACCAAGCAGTTATATAACACAAAGACTATGGAAGCTCCGTTTATGCAATCTCGACCCAAAGAGGTGGCCAACTGTCAATGATTTTGACGATATTTCAGTGGAGGAGTTGAAGGCAATGTACGAGGGTCATCCGAATATATTTGAATTGGAGCAAGATGAACCACAAGCTAAAAAACAGAAAATAGATTTGTAAATAAAAAGAATAATTCTTTGGTATTGTGTATTTTAATTAGACCTTCTGTTTCTTTTTGGCTCTGTTTGAGTGTTCCGGTTTTCTACGTGAAAAAAATGATAAAATAGTACCGCGTTTTGGTTTGTCTTTTGTAATCGTTTTATGTCGTTTGCTCGGTGGCATAGCATCATCTGGAGCATATGTAGGCGAAATTGGAACGTACGTCGGGGAGACTGGAGCGTACGTCGGTGATACTGGAGCATACGTCGGTGATACTGGAGCATACGTCGGCAAAATTGGAGCGGCTGTAATACTCCAATCGTCAAATAAATTGTCGTCGTCGTACAAATCGTAACGATCAACTGGTGGTTTTATAGCATTTTTCAATGCATTAAAATCTTGTAGACAGGTCATTGCCGGATCTCCAACGCTAGATATCTGTCCTGTCATAACACACTCGCTCACGCCGCGCACACAATCATATTTATCGTCCATCGCGGCGGTATGAAATGTATCGACCATTTCCTCGAAAGCAGCTAAATTTTATTGGTAAGTTAAAAAAAAAAGAAGAAAGTGTTTCAGAATAAATAAGAACTTACATCGTCTAAGAGTAGAATCTGTACTCTTTCGCATACCATGTCTTGTTACAGGTAAGACGGAGCCAGTAACGGTCATGTAATCAGCGAGCAACCCGATGTGTCGAGTGTCCAAATAAACACCGTACGCGTTAAGCACCTTATGGATCTCTTTAATAATTATGACGCGAGCTGCTGAGATGCCAAGTACGTTTGCAACTTGCAGAGGTTGATTGCAATATAAAGTTGATAACTGTACTCTTTCGTCAGCTATTAACTGTACATATGACATCGATGTTTCTACTGTTCTATCAGAAAGTACGCAAGCGTATTCGACACTACCGTGAACAATGGTTTGCAATGACGGAATTGTTGGTGCGTAAACATGTACAATCATGCGACGTCCGATTTGTCGATAAGCTATGTAACAATCAGGAAAAAGTTTTTTTAAGCTGTCGGAATTTGCAAAAGGGTGTAGTTCTAAACGCGTACGCGATGCATTTCGTTCCGGTGGATTAGCATCTGGAAATAACCAAAATGATTCTAAAAGAACTTGATCTTGTGGTTGTGGTTTTCCGTGACTTATCAAAATATCGACAAGTCTAACAATTTGATGCTCCAGTACCCACGCTTCTGGGTTCTTTGTTTGAAAGCAACACATAGGATTCTTCTTGCCACAATTTAGTATAGATTTTAACCGAGGAATTCCCAAAGTTACATTTTTACTTGCAACACCAGCAAAATGAAACTGTAAACAATAATAGTCAGTAACAATATATATACCAAAATAACAATAAAAAACTTACCGTATTCAAACAGAGTTGTGTTGATCTTTCACCCAAAGCCTGTGCCGCTTGCCCACCGACCATCTCTCCGTTGTTTGCAATTGCAAGTTGCCAATTTCTTTCTAAGTCTACCAGCAACTGATCAACAGCATCATAGCTGCAACCTTCCAAAGTAAACGCGTTACAATTCCATCGAATATATGCTGCCATAACTGGATACTCTGCCATTTTTTTTGACAATTCAAAGAACCGAGATTCAAATTCCAAATTGACTGGATTGTTGCAGTATTGTTTTGACAATTGACATTTTTCCATTGCGCGGTAAACTGAAGGTAGCAAGAGAACATTGTTTCTTGTACTGGATAACAAGTACGTGTAATCAGCTTCGAGACGAACACTCAGCAGTGTCTGCCAATATTCGGTACATTTCATTGTATGTCGTATCAATGGTTGTTTTTGAATATTGCAAGCGTTGTATCCGTCGTCGCCGTATTTGAATTGTACTATTGTCCCTTCGCCATTGTAGACAGCTCCGTATTTAACTTGTAAATTTTCAAGAGCTTTGTATAATTTTCTTGTTATATAGCCAGTCTCACTCGTTTTGACTGCTGTATCAATCAAACCTTCACGACCCGATGCAAAGTGAAAAAACGTTTCTGATGGCGACAATCCTTTGACAAACGAAGATTTGACAAAACCTAAACTTGCTGGAGAGTTGTCGTCCGTTTTAAAATGAGGTAAACATCTACCATGCCACGAACGGGTAGACATTCGTTTCCCTTTCAGTGATTGTTGGCCTAAACATGCCATAAGGCTGGTCAAATTAAGACTAGATCCTTTACTCTGAATCCAAGGAAAACAAAGAAATGTTAAAATGAAGCAAACGAAAAAAAACAAATAATGTGTCAAAAAAAAGTGCATCAAATTGGTAAAAATCGGGAGTGTCAATAAAAAGTGTCCAAAATTGGTAAAAATCGCATAAATGTCGATTTCAAATCGACGTAGGAACGCGCTTTTACTGATTAAGGACACAATCATGAGTGTCAATAAAAAGTGTCCAAAATTGGTAAAAAAAACAATAAACTTACGCCCGAATTGATACATATTCTAAAATTGTTGTCGGCTGGAATACAAGTCTCTGCAACGAGACTCATTGAATCTCGTGCACCGTTTAACACTGCAACAGCGTCAGATATTGATGCGCGTTGAAAAGCGTCGGCCATCTGTTGGTTGCACTGTTTTGTATACTCCTGGTTTGGTATCATATCCGCCACGCTCATCGTGAAACCTCTCCAAGCAATGTATGCGTGCCCAAGTTTCTGTGCCATATGAATGAAATTTAAAGCAATTTTGTCCGTGTAATCCATACACAATACATGTATAATACTGTTTGGAGCGGTTCCAAGGTGAGCTTTGGTCAAAATGCCATTCTTCAACATGCCATTTACAATTAAAACACCACCTGCGCCTTTGTAAAACAGATCATCCGGAAAACACACCGATATTAGTGTTTGTGCAGTGTATCCGAGAGGACATTTAATTATTGGAGACATTTGACACCACGCATCGCGTGGTATTTCTTTTTCTTGGCTCAACAAATAGAGACCAACAATGCTATCTTGGATGAGGCCAATGCAATTCTTGTTGCTGGCAGAAGACATAATTTGGCTACTGACCGCACAAAGAATTGTTGCTTCTGCTTGTGCTTCAACAGACGACATAACATGTAGATTCATTTCGTCGCCGTCAAAATCGGCGTTATATGGACAACACACGCTAGTGTTTAGTGTAAATGTTTTACCGGGAATTGGAACGACCGTGTGTGCCATGATTGACTGTTTGTGCAGACTAGGTTGTCTGTTCATTAGTACAATATCGCCTTTCATTAATTTCCTTTCAACAGTCCATCCGACTTCTAACTCTACTTTTCTCATTTTCAATTCGATACGTTGGTTATTCGCTGTCACGGCTTTAACAATCCCGCTGTCAATCCATCTCGATAGTTTGTTTTTGTTGTAATCTGTTACTTTCCTGTATACAACCAACTGGTCACATATTGCTTGCGGTACGCCAACGCTTCCTGGTCCAATATTGTCATCGCCTGTAATTACTGTACGCGCAGCATTGTTTACACGTTTGCCAAGCAGATTCCATCTTGCTCGACCTTTCTTTCCTTTCAATCTACTTGCAAGCGAATTGTATGTATGCCTTGATGTCTTTTGTGGTTTCACAATTCTATCACAGTCAAGATAACCACTAATCGACCATTGCAACAACTCAACTAAGTGATTGTAATGGATTGTTGGATCATTGTTTTCTCTGCTTTTTAGCACATTGTTATTACACCGAATAATTTGCACCAACCTGTAGGTTAAATCGTTTTCGCCTCTGGTTAGAGCAGCTGCATACAAAGGAGGTCGGACGTTCAGCGGCGGCACTGGTAAAATCGTGAGAATGAGTTTTGCGGAATCTGTTTCTGGACATTTCTGCAAATGCTCTAGTGCTTGCTGAGCTGTAAAGTTTTCGCCATCGCGCAGTAAATGATGAGTTTTGCGATCGTAAACAAATTTCGATTGTTTTGTCGAACAATTTGGACAAACTTTGTATGCATGTTTTGCTTTTTCTGCGACAGAAGAATTGGTTTCAGTCTCTTTCCACAACAAATGGCCGCATTTACAAATTGATCTCAAATATTGTACAACTCTGGTTATGCGATTGATGTGAAAAATTCCGGTATGTAATTGTATATGACCAAAATGCCCGGTACACATTCGTTCGGTAAGTCCACACGTTTGGCACCGGCCGGGACCAACCACGCCCATACGCAGGTCTCGGGGACCTCCTGGCACAGGAACTCCTTTTTCCAGGCACCGAGCATGTATGACATTTACTACGCTCACTCTTTCGATATCTTCTGGGCGACTTACAGTAAATTCTAATTTCATTGTTAGAATTTTAACATAAATTTGTTGCAATTGACACACCTTTCGTTGCTCTGGTTCAATTTTTTTTTATTTTGGGTACCAAAAAATTATTTCAGAACTATAAAGCTATTGTTCGTGTTAAAAAAATGCCCGCAAAACGAAAACGAACCGGAAAGGGGCACAAAGAGAGTAAATGCTGCACTTCGTCCAAAGGTGTAGAATTGAAAGAGCCCGTGAGAATTGCGTGTGTTTTTCATGGGTGCAATAAGAATTACTGTCATATCGGAGACATGCGAAGACATTGTCGGGAAAAACACCCACAACATCATTTGACCATGAAACAATTGCACAAGCCGGAAGGCTTAGCCGTCACCGACAAGGAATTTATTTTCATTAAACACATGGTTAGATCGAATATACAAATGGATATCAAACGTAGTCGCAAAAAACCTGAAGTGTTTGCTTATGTGGCCGGAATTCGCGAACCTTTGCGTTCCCATAGTCTCCAAGTAGCTGCCAAGAAGTACGGTTTCAAAGTAGAGGAGATTCGAGACAGCAGTAAAAACAAGACAGCATTGACTATTGTAGAAGCCAAACACCGGGGACGATTCCTCCGCGGGCGAAAAGTCAGTTTTGAATTGAAAGTCAAAAATGCAGTGTCGAAACAGGACAAGAGTAAACTAAAAGCAATGTACAACAACGAAACCATACAGATGCTGTCCGTTCAAATTGTTAGACACATGATGACGAGGGAAATGTGCGCAACTGAACCTGTCGTCGACGACAACGGCGGAATTCTTCCACATGGATTTAATTTTCGTTCCCACGGCGGCTTGTTCAAACTTTCGCTCGATCGTAAACTGGACCACAAAAAGGGCTTTTACTGTATTCACTACCCCAATCTTAACAACGCACTTGACAACATAAATTTGGTGGCTCTGTTGGCCAATGTACCATACAAAGCTTCTAAGAAACAGCGCCAAAACCGGTACGATGAATTCAACCAGAAGTCGGAGGAACTTGAAACGGAATTTGCAAAAGTTTGGGCAGTTGCACAACAAAAGAACACTAAAGCGTTTAAAGTCTATACCAAGACGCCGCTCTACCGTCATGCTACTACCATTTTCAG
>Ga0209091_10001370_pt1 | contig 21394 bp, 13 predicted proteins | sample ArcticOcean_MG_C_6_FD_187438 | JGI IMG/M metagenome (GOLD analysis project Ga0209091, IMG submission 187438) | Marine microbial communities from western Arctic Ocean - ArcticOcean_MG_CB8_128 (SPAdes) (version 2) | ecosystem: Environmental > Aquatic > Marine > Oceanic | place: Arctic Ocean...
ACTGTTGTATGAAGCGATTCGTATCCATTGCCCTTGGGTAAACTTATCCAATCTCTCAATCTGTCTGGGTTAGGTTGGTAAAAATCCGTTACAATGGAGTAGGCCCTCCAGATTTCCATTTTTTCCTTAGCCCTCTCAGTATTTATAACTATTCTTACAGCAAACACATCATAAACCTCTTCGAAGGATACTTTTTGCTTCTCCATTTTAGACCAAATACTAAAAATCGACTTTGGTCTGCCTTTTATCTCATATTTAATTCCCGCCTCATCGAGTTCCCTTTTAATGGGAGCGCAAAAGCTTCGAATAAATCTCGCCCTTACCGCCTTGGTTTTTCTAAGTCGGGATTGTATTAAATCGTATTCTTCAGCCTCTTTATACTTTAGCGAAAGATCCTCAAGCTCACTTTTTATTGCGTGCAATCCCAATCTATGAGCAAGCGGAGCATACATGTAGAGCGTCTCACTAGCAATCTTTTGCTGCTTATCTGCGCTCATGTGCGCAAGAGTTCTCATATTGTCCAGCCTATCTGCAAGCTTGATTAAGATGACTCTCACATCGCTGCTCAAAGTTAACAACATTTTCCTAAAATTCTCAGCTTGTGCACTAGTTCCAGGTTCGAAAACGTCACTCATCTTAGTCAGCCCATCGACGATATCTCTCTCCTTTTCGCCAAACAGCTCCTCTACCTTCTCCAAAGTTAAATTTGTATCCTCCACCGTATCGTGTAGAAGTGCACAGACGATAGATGTAGTATCTAACCCCAATTCTCCCGCCACCACTTTCGCAACGCTAATTGGATGGTATATATAAGGCTCTCCACTTTTTCGTCTCTGCTCTGAATGAAGATCAAGTGCGAGATCGAAGGCCTTGCGAATCTTCTTCCTATCCTCTCTGCTCTTGCTATTGTTCGCAGCACGCAACAACCCCCTATACCTTCTCAGGATCTCTTTGCTCTCTTCTTCAGGGTTAATTTCCATTGTGCTTTTTCCTTAACCCAAATCTACTGAATCCTTCCTTCGTTTATCAGCCTTTCTTGAGGTAATTTCGCACTATGATTGAAGCAAACAACCCATCCCTTAGATCTTGGCTAGAAATTCCTGCAAATTCCGATTTCCCAATCCAAAATTTACCCTTCGGAATTTTCTCTACATCTTCACTTTCTGCTAGGGTAGGAGTTGCGATAGGAGATCAAGTTCTCAATCTATCAGCACTCTTTTCTGCTGGATTTCTCAACACTTCAAATGAACTTCCTTTCACGGAGTCTGATTTCTCGGCTTCAACTCTAAACCCTATAATTAATCATGGGAAAGCAGCAACTCGATTGCTCCGTGCTCGAATCAGTACGCTTCTAAGTGCTGACTCATCAGAGTTGCGAGTCGCCACGGATTCTCATTCAGCGTGTATCATAGACCTCTCCTCAGTAACAATGCATCTGCCCGTAAATGTGGGTGACTACACAGATTGCTACTCCTCAGAGGATCACGCTCGTAACGTTGGGAAGATGTTCCGCGACCCAGAAAATGCACTTCTACCCAATTGGAAGCACATGCCGGTTGCTTATCATGGACGTGCCTCTTCAATTGTCGTTAGTGAAACTCCCATTACGCGCCCTCACGGTCAGCTCAAGCCTTCAGAGGGTGAGCCCCCAATTTATGGGCCATCCCGCCTCCTAGATTTCGAACTCGAGATGGCGTTCATTACCCACCCTGGAAAATCTCTTGGCCTGCCGATTACAACGGAAGAGGCTGACGACTATATCTTCGGCCTCGTCCTTTTCAATGACTGGTCAGCCCGCGATATCCAAAAGTGGGAGTATATCCCACTCGGCCCCTTCCTAGGTAAAAATTTCGCATCTAGCATTTCACCATGGATAGTCACCCTTGACGCCCTCGAACCATATCGCGTCTCTGGCCCGATTCAAGACCCCAAAGTTCTTCCCTACCTAGAGTATTCAGGAAATTCTCATTATGACATCGATCTTGAAGTGGAAATTGCCACTCCGAATGGTGATTCGAAAATAGTGTGCCGATCTAATTTCAAACACATGTATTGGAATATGCGCCAACAACTAGCTCATCATACGGTCAACGGATGTAATATTCGCGGTGGAGATATGATTGCATCAGGCACTATTTCAGGCCCTGACGAAGGGTCTTTCGGTTCTATGCTTGAAATTTCTTGGAAAGGGACCAAGCCGCTTTCTATGCCTGACGGCACCGAGCGACGGTTCATCAACGATGGCGATACAGTAACGATGCGCGGGTCTAAAGAATCCACCACAGGAATCTCAATCGGTTTCGGTGAAGTCTCGGGAACATTACTGCCAGCGAACTAACACGCACCTTTTTAACCTCTGTTGCGTAAAGTCGCTACAACCCTCTCAGTAGTATATCCGTCCCACAACTTAGGCGCCTCACAAGTTTTGGGGTTTTCTACAGCATGTAAGATCGCCGGTAAATCACATCCTACCAAGTGGTTGGTGCCTTTTTCTATTGTGACAGGTCTTTCAGTGTTTTCTCGTATTGTTATGCACGGTATATTACAAAAAGTAGTTTCTTCCTGAATACCTCCTGAATCGGTGATCACGAACTCTGAGTTATTAATGAGTTTTTGGAAATCAAAGTACCCCAAAGGTTCAGTAATCACGACTCCATCTATTTTTGTTAATTCCCCCCAAAGCCCAATCGACTCAATTTTTAAGCGCGACCTTGGATGAATAGGGAAAACAACAATACATTTTTTCACAAGCTCCTCAAGCATGTTTAAAATAAATTTCACACCCGCCATATTATCTACATTTGAGGGCCTATGCATGGTACAAAGGCAGTACTTTTTATCGCTAATTTCTAAATCCGATAAAATGCTACTTGATTCTATCTCCGAGCCATGTTTAACTAAGGTGTCAATCATGGTGTTGCCCACAAAAACTTTGGAATCCTCGGTAGAGGAAATCAATCCTTCCTCGCACAGATTATTCATTCCAGATTCTTCTGTTACGAAGTGAAAATCGGAGATTTGGTCTATAAGAATCCTATTTACTTCTTCAGGCATCGTTCTATCCCTACTGCGAAGTCCAGATTCTAGATGTGCGATGGAAACACCACATCTGTGGGCAGCTAAAGCACCGGCTAAAGAAGAATTCACATCACCTGGAACGAGTACGATATCGGGTTTAATGTCTGCAATTAGCTGACCTAAATCGACAATCATATTTCCGAAATGGCTTGCAGCATTTTCACCTCTCAGAGAAAGAAAATGATCTGGGCGCAGTTTAAATTGATCGAAAAACACACCAGACATTTTCCTGTCGTAATGTTGGCCAGTGTGGACGATTTCAACGTTGAAATCGTCCAGGTTTTCTGCCACTTCTTTAAAACGAGTAACTTTTATAAAATTAGGGCGTGTTCCGATTACAATTAACAGCTTCATGTACCTGTTATGTCAGATCTGATATAAGTTGACTAACGGTAATTCCATCTGCTTCAGCCTTGTAATTGGTAACTATTCTATGTCTTAATATGGGCAGCGCGACAGCTTTTACATCTTCAATATCTGGACTGTATTTCCCTTCTAACGCAGCATGAACTTTAGCTCCGACAATTAGAAATTGCGAGGCACGTGGACCAGCTCCCCAACTCAGATATTTGTTTACGTCTGGTGTCGCTTTATCTCTTCCAGGACGTGTTTTACATGCAAGATTGACAGCGTAGTTTAAAACGTTATCTGCAACGGGCATGCTGCGAATGAGTTTTTGATAGCTTAAGATCTCTTCTCCAGACATGATAGGTGAAATCGTTTCACTTATGTTTCCTGTGGTTTGTTTTACTACGTTGAGCTCTTCTTCAAAGTTGGGTAATCGACCCAGGTATTGAACATAAATCTATCCAATTGAGCTTCAGGCAGGGGGTAGGTTCCCTCTTGTTCGATGGGGTTCTGAGTAGCCAAAACGAAAAAAGGAGAAGGCAATGCATAGCCCTTTCCATTTACTGTAACAGATTTTTCCTGCATAGCTTCAAGTAATGCAGCTTGCGTTTTAGGCGGTGTTCGGTTAATCTCATCTGCTAAAACGATGTTCGCGAACAATGGCCCCTTAATGAACTCAAACTTCCTTTCGTCATTCAGGATTTCAGAACCTGTGATGTCTGATGGCATCAGGTCTGGAGTGAATTGTATTCGGTTAAAAGACAGTCCCAAAGCTTGTGCTACGGTATTTACAAGAAGAGTTTTTGCAAGCCCGGGAACTCCTACAAGTAGGCAATGTCCACCAGCGAGGACTGCCATTGTTACCTCGCGAACTACTTGATTTTGGCCTATAATAACCTTTGAAACCTCATCGATGAGTTTCGTGTGCTTTTCCCTAAGATTAATTAGAGCTTCTTTATCGTTCATGTTATTTAATTCAGACATCATCAACTTACTTTACCCAATCCATATTATAAAGGCAATCTTCGAATGAGGGGGTGATTCGAATGTAAGTATCGGAAATATGTTGTTCTATCCAATCATTCATCTCCTTAGATCGCATGTTGTTTTCTACTTGAGATTGAAAAAGTGCGTAGTCATCTTTGGGGTTTGCTCTGTGGGCCACCCTTCTTCCGTCTAGTTTGAGGATGGTCCAGTACCCATTGTCATCTTCATCAAGTAATTGTACTGGAATGCTCACGTCCCCTTCTACTAAAGGTTCTAAAAGGAAGTAAATATTCGGGTCTAACTCATCTACGCCAAACATAACACCACCATCTCGGGTGTTTACTACTTGGCCTTTTGAATTTTTAGATTTAGTTCTTGTCGAGTTAAATAAAACAGCCGAGTCGAAGGAGATGCCTCCAGATTCAAGTGCTGCGTGAAGCGAGTCTATTTTAGACTTCATATTTTCTAAGGCCAAGAGTTCCACCTTAGCTTTCATAAGCACGTGACATGCGCTAAACTTATCGCCTCTTTTATCTGTAACTCTCAAGAAATGATATCCGAAATCGGTTTCGAAAACAGTAGAATACCCATTGAGAGGAGTGTCGAATACAGCAGCCTCAAATTCTGCAACGAATGCTCCACGGCTAATGTTCTCATAACAACCTCCTTTGTATTTAGATCCCGGATCTTCAGAATATCTTGTCGCAGCTAATGTCATCGAGAGCTTTCCAGAAGCAACTAAGTTTCTTATTGAGTCCAGTGTTGTTCTGACCGCTTGTTTTTGTACTTCAGAAATTTCAGGTTGAAGTACGATTTCGCTGTAACTGATTTCTTCAGGAATAAGAGGCAGTGAATCTACTGGGGTATTTTCAAAATACTCAATAACTTCAGCTGGGGTGGCGCGTACTTCTTGGGAGATGGACTGCTGCATGCTTTGGGCTAAGAGCTGCTCCTTAATCGGCTCAGTAAAATCAGCCTTCCACTCAGAAACAGTTTTCCCATATTCAGCCTCAAATGCCTCGACTGAGCCAAGCATCTGAACGTAATAGGCCAATCGACGGTCTATTTCATCCATGATTTGACCATCTGTTACCTCTAAGCTGTCAATTTTTGCATTGTGGAGTAAAAGCTTTTCGAATAGAAGTTCTTCAATGAACTTGCAACGATCGTTCTCGCCGGACTCCTTTCCCTGAAGCCTCTCTTGTAAGGCTCGATCTTCAATTGAGCTATTCAGGACAATTTCGTCACCCACAACAGCAATAATCCCATCTATTAATTGAAACTTTTCAATGAAGGTTGTCGAATTTCCAGGTTGAGCAAAAGTCACAACGGACGATGTCAGAAAAAAAGCAAATAAAAGTGTTATTCGTGGCATGACTGCTAAGGTAAACTGCTAAGATTAATTAAGGATACTATCTCGAATAATTTCTCCATTTGCCCAAGCATCACTTACCAGGTCATCCCTTAAATTTTCTAAAATACTACGCCTTCTTTCCTGAATAATTAAATCGACGATTCTTTTTCGTGCAATAGAAATAGGGGAGGGGAGGTCCTTTAATCGATGCTCTAGAATGCGCAATAAATACCTGGACTCGCCATCGGTGAATTCAATTAACCTCCTGTCTCGCAATTGGTCTTCGATGCGGTAAACCTGCATGGGAACGGTTTCTAATAAATCACTTAAAAACCACCAATATTCAACATCTAAGGCGAAGTGAGCTCCACGCTCGATAGACCATTGTTCTAATTTAGGCACACTACTTGAGTCAGCTTTTGTAAGCCAAACCCGAGCAGAGTCTAACAGTTCTTCTTCCGTATTTATTTCAAAAAACACAGCTCTTAAAACATGTTCCTTAAGTTGAAAAAGCTCGGGGTAATCAGAGTGAAACTTCTCGATTTCTTCATCTTGAACCTGAGTATCTACTCTTGATGCGATAAATTCCCTTTCGAATTGAGTTACAAGTAAGGCATTTCTATATGACCTGATTGAAGCCTCAAATTCTGAGGAAAATTCGTCGATATTCTTCTCCGCTTGAGCGAGCAGCACATTCTCTCTAACCCAACCCTCAACAATACGTTCGCTTAGCAGTGTGCTGTCTTCAAAGGACAATTCATTTGGGATTCTTGAGCAAAGGCTATCTAATAATAGGTTTTTACCGAAAGCAGAAACCACCACTTTATCCTCAATTGTTTGATCACTAAAAAAAGCACATGCGTTAAGAGAGACTAGTGCAATGAATACAATAAAGCCCTCTCTTTTCAGCATTTTAATCGATTAACTCGTATAAAACATCCTTCTTAATAGAAACGGGATATTTCAATCTTAAGCCATCGATCCACTCATTCTCTAAGAAATCTTGATAACTTGCTATTACTTGACCACGAGCTTCATCAAGCGTTTTATGCGTTGGTGCATTCATGTCTACAACCTCAATTAATATTACCCCGTTGTCACCACTGTTTAAAGTCATAAATCTTGGAGATTTAGAATCCAGACTTAATGTTTTATTTGAAATTGCCGTAAATACAGAGTCAGCCCAGTTGTTGTCGCCCATAGAAAATAGCCCTTCTTCCATTTTAAGCGCCAAAGGCCTTTCCACTATAAGTTCACGCCTTACAGCCACCAGATCATGTCCTTTCTTCACAGCTTTCTTCACCACTTTCGACACCCCCTCATCTTCACAGGTGTAAATGCCTAATTCTAAGCGTTCTTGCCACATAAATAGGTCGTTATTTAATTCATGGTATCGTTCCAATCCAGATGTATCTCTCACAGCTTTAGACCAAACCAATTCATCGGTTAATTCAAACAAAAGAATCCCATCGTGGTACTCCTCGATTAACATTCTGAATTCGTTGTGTTTATCTTCTAATCGCGCATCTTCAAAAGCAAGTAATTCCTCCTCTATCATAGAATCGATCATTCCTTCTAGTATGGCCTTAGGAGTGCGAATAAGTCCTCGTGGCTTTTGTGCGTTTGCGTATGCAAGAAAGTCAGCTACTGTAGTTACGTTTTCTTGAATTGAAAATAAAACTCGACTAAGTTCAGATTTTTTAACGTTTTCGATAGGATGACCTTTATAGAATACGCTGTCAATTCCTGTTGCGATTGATGCCAAATATGAGACACGCTTTTTGTCTAATTTGAAGTCGTATTCTTTTTTGAGTTTATTTAAGAATGATGAACGAGTAACATCAGCTCTTGAATCTCGACTTACTTTTTTTCTGAGTTGGCGCTCATCATTGTCAAATGTCTCAAGTGGTTTAAATCCCACTCTCTTCACAATGTGCCAACCATAAGTCGTTAAAAAAGGCTCACTGACATCGCCATTGTTTTCAAGGTTAAAAGAAGCGTTTTCAAACTCTTCAACCATTTTGCCTGTTCCAAACCAAGGTAGCACGCCTCCCTTGCTTGCCGTTGTGGCATCATCACTATATTTCAGAGCAAGTGACTCAAACCTCTCCCCACTCTTAAGAAATGAAGCCACTGCGTCAATCGTAGACTTCGCGCTTTGCACCATTGCTTTTTCAGATGCGTCATTTACCCTCACCATAATATGAGCAACTTGAATCTCTCCTCGTGCTTCTCTTCTGCCGTCAATTTCTAAGAAGTGGTAACCAAACCTTGTGCGTACTATCTCACTAAGTTCTCCCACTGAAGTGTTGTAAGCGGCTTCTTCAAATGCATAAACCATTTGGAATGCGGTAAACCAACCCAAATCTCCTCCATTATCAACAACAGATGGATCATCACTACCTCCCTTGCTTTTCGCTAGGGTTGTGAAGTCTTCACCTGCATTTACTCTATTTCTAAGCTTTGAAATTCTATTCCATGCACGTAGTGTGTCTGAAGGGGATGCCTCTGGCTTGACACTTACAAGGATGTGTCTGGCGTGAATTTCCTCTTGTTTTCTATTGTGGGCTTCAAGAACCAATTCATCAAGCAGTTCCATATCAACCAGGTAGGGTCGTGTTAGTTGTTTGCGGTAACCTGCTAACTCTTTTGTAAACGCTTCGACGGTATCCATTCCAAGAGCTTCAGCCTCCATGACCTTGAGTTTAAACTTGACAAATAACTCCATGTATTCATCTAATCCCTCCGAAGTTATTACGCTGTCTCGGTTGTTTTTACTGTAAATATATTTAAAATCGGCAAGGCTTACAACCTCTGATCCTACAGTTAAAATAACTGAATTGTCCGAAGTGTTTTCTTCTTTGGTTTGGGCTGTGATACTAATATTTAGGCCTAAAAATGCGACCCCGCAAAGGGCAATAATTTTATTCATCATGGTTTTTTTATCTAATACTATAATTGGGAGCTTCTCTTGAAATCATAACATCATGTGGGTGGCTTTCCTTCATGCTTGCGCTTGTTATTCGGATGAATTGAGCATCAGATTTTAAAGCTGGCAGGTCCTTCGCGCCACAATATCCAAGTCCAGCCCTTAATCCGCCAACAATTTGGTACATCACATCCTGCACAGATCCTTTATAAGGGACTCTTCCGCTAATTCCTTCTGGAACAAGTTTTTTCACATCGTCTTCAGCATCTTGGAAATATCTGTCTTTAGATCCTTTCTCCATAGCTTCAATGGACCCCATGCCTCTATATCCTTTAAACCTACGTCCTTCATACATAAAAGTGGCACCGGGGCTTTCGCCGGTACCAGCAAGCATTGATCCAACCATTACGCTGTCTCCACCACCTGCTAAAGCTTTGACGATATCCCCAGTATATCGTACACCACCATCAGCAATTACAGGCACTCCAGTACCTTCTAATGCTTTTGCAACATTCATAATAGCCGAAAGTTGAGGGACACCTACACCTGCAATAATTCTTGTTGTGCAAATAGAGCCTGGCCCTACACCCACTTTGACAGCGTCAGCTCCAGCTTCTACTAATGCAAGAGCAGCAGATCCTGTTGCAATATTTCCACAAACAATCTCCAGGTCTGAGAATTTTTTCTTTACCTCTCTTACAACATCGATTACTCCTTTGCTGTGCCCGTGTGCTGTATCTATTATTACCGCATCTACATCAGCTTCGACGAGAGCGGAAATTCTCTCTACAGTGTCAACAGTCACTCCTACTGCTGCGGCAACACGTAGCCTCCCGAATCCATCCTTACAAGAATTAGGGAACTCAGTAAGTTTGATAATATCTCTATAGGTAATTAAACCTATTAGTTTGTTGTCACTATTTACAACCGGAAGCTTTTCAATTTTATGCTCGCGTAGAATTTCAGCGGCCTTGTCAAAATCAGCTCCGTTAGAAGTTACAATTAAATCCTCACTTGTCATCACCTCTGAAATAGGTCTGTTAGAGCTATTTTCAAATCTCAAATCTCGATTTGTGACAATTCCGAGTAGAATATTTGAAGAATCTACGATGGGAATCCCCCCAATTCTTCTCTCTCTCATTATTTTCATTGCATCTTGAACAGTCGCATCACGGTTAAGTGTGATGGGGTCTTGAATCATACCGTTCTCAGAGCGCTTTACCATCAAAACTTCAGCTGCCTGCTGCTCGATAGTCATGTTTTTATGAATCACACCAATTCCTCCTTCTCTTGCAATAGCTATGGCCATCGCGCTTTCAGTTACAGTATCCATTGCCGCGGAAATAATGGGCACTTTCAGCTCAATTTTCCTTGTAAATTTAGTTTTTAGTTGCGTATCGCGGGGAAGCACTTCCGAGTAGGCTGGGACAAGCAGTACATCATCGTATGTTAGTCCATCTCCAAAAAACTTAGACTCTTTAATAGGCATGCTTAATTAATTGAATCGTTTTATTCGCTGTCCAACATGTCGGATAACGATTCGCGCAAAGGTACTTAATTTAAGGCCTAAGAACTTGCACACTTTTAGAGATCATGTGCCATTTGCCGGATCCGTCTAAAACTTGAGCAATAACTGCATAAAAACCATCTGGGACCATCTCGTTTTCATTTATCCCATCCCAACATTCGTCAGGGTTTTCAGACTCAAAAATAACATCACCCCATCTCGACAAAATAGTGAGTTTGTAAATGCTTTCGTTTTCAGCAGAACCTGCAGAAACAAAACCGAGCGTTGATTCACCTGGATTCCAAGGAAACCAATCGTTAATAAGGTCTCCGTTCGGAGTAAATGCACCTGGTATCCACAACAGCGGATCTTCAGTTAAGCAAACCCTATTTGAGCTCGCTCCATTCAGCCCGTCAGTCATATCATTGTCGATTGCGATAATGGTGTAGCAAAAATCGCCAGGTAAATGGGTTAAATCTCCCACGTAGTCTTCAGAGTGAAACTCATCGGATGAAAAAGTGTTTAGCGGGCTGTTTGCGGACAGTCGTGTCGGGGCTCTTAACAATTCGTAAGAGCTAACTCCCTCTGGAAACTCTACGTATTCAGACCAAATTAAACTATTCTCAAAATCAGCTTCACCCATACTCTGCCAACCTTTTAGTAGAATAGTTGATGCGATATTAGAGGTAGACGTTGCTGCTTCACAAACATTGTACGCAGAGCACCTATAAGTATAACTCTTAGAATCGGTATTAACATTTGAGTCCACAAAAGTGATTGGAAACCCAAGGGAACTTGGGGTTGGTTCAAAAACAGGTAACCAAACACCATCTTCTTCAACGAGCTTTTCAAGTTGATATAAACTTGCCTCAACAGCTGTAGGGTCCGTTTCAATAAAAATCTCTACACTGCCGTCAGATAAAACTGACGCTCTCTTTACAACAGGGGCATTTGCCGATTCGGGATATGAAAAGTTAAGTTCAAATTCACTTGAGCGAGCTACATTGCCAGTTGTTGATTCAGCCAAGACTCTATACTTATTTGTACTTTCAGTGTTGTCGCCTTCGTGGAGGTAAGTGCTGAAACCAGGCCCTACATCATCAAGAGTGATCCAAGGGCCGTAATTAGATAACGCTTCATCATACATACTTACCTGCACGGAATAGTGGTCCACTCCACCCTCTATCCCAAACGGAGTATTCCAGCTTATTTGAGCGCTATAGGTACAAGGTAACTGAGATGCAACCGTAAATATTGAAGCTGTACAAGCTCCTGCAGCATTGGGATTGGGCGATCCATCATCATTAATGCATTCAAAAGCAGAAACTCTGTAACTCTCTGGTTGCGATGAAGCAAGTGAAGTAGGAATTAAAGCTGAAGTGGCGTTGGGGTTGTCTAGTTGCAATACCTCCGCAGACCCAGCGCCAGAACATTTATATATAATATACCCAAGAGTCTCAGGTGTAACAGTGTAATCAAAGAAGACTTCAGCTAATCCAGTGGCTGGGTTGACATCGACATGAGTGGTGATAGGCAACTCTCCATTCACACTGCCCACAACTAAATCTGTTGCGTTGCTCACGTGTACATCAATCCCATTCGATGCAGTTTGTCTTACCCTGTATATATTAACTGACACGCAGGGGCCTGGGTTGTCTGTAAATGACCCTCCGGTTTGTGAGTCGGTAATTGTTGCGATATTGTCCCAAACCGCAGTGAATTCATTCAGTCTTTCTAATTCAAAATCTCCCCCTGCACTTTCGCCTGACACCGCATATGGACTATTCCAAACAAGATAAACTTCATCCACCCCCGCCCCAACGCTCGCGTTTACATGAATAGTGCATAATGTAGGAGAAGTCGGGGAATTGTCATTTGTAGTCCCCCCATCCATCGACGTGATCTGTACAGCAGTAAAACAATGAGCTGCAGCATTTGCGTTATACAAAAATGATGGCATTACCCATCCAGTTGGCAACACACCTGTTTCTGTATTTGGACCCACTAAATGTGGAGACGGACTAAGAAGCACTCCAGGAATATCATACACCTGAATTTCATTCCGAATAAACTCTTCACCCCCAACAGAAGAAAACACATCCCAGTACAATGTTGCATTCCCCGCAGCATTAACGTTATTAACATGCGTTAAATTTGGCTGAGCATACATCTCAGTATTTGAAGAAAATGCATATGCAACAAGAATAAAAAGTAGAATTTGCTTCATGCCTTAAAATTACAACACCTAAAGCCCACTATTAGCTTCATGGAAATTATTATTAGCAACGGATTCTTTATACCTTATAGTATATCTTAATTTTGTCAGATGAACTTCCCCGTTTTCCCCAACATGCCAGCATCGTCAAAACTATTGGTTTTCACATCAGATATCACCCTTGATGAAATATCATCTAAAAGATTTATGTCTAGATTAAACAAATTTCTCTCAACTTGGTCATCTCACGGTTCTCAATTAAACGCCGACTCTGTCTTGATCGCAAACCGTGTTTTATTTATTGCTGTAGATGAAAGCAGTTCGATTGCTTCAGGGTGTTCAGTTGATTCTTTGACGAACTTTATTAAATCCGAAGGGATTGCTTCGGGAGTAGATTGGTTTAATCGTCATCAAGTTTTATATAGAAGCGCAAATCAAAATGATTTCACCTCAGATTGGTTGGTCCATAAATTAGAGGACTTTATTTCACTTATTAAAAACGGAAACTTAGCCGAGAACGTTCAAACATTAAATACGACAGTTTCTGTTGTTAAAGAGGCTCGAGAGTCAATGATTCAACCTTTTTTACAAAGTTGGTATTCACGCTTATTGTGACATTTTATTCGTCCAATTGCTGTTTTATTTCTACGTAACTCGATTTAATACCAACTAATTTTTTACATTTTTTTTGGTTTGTTAGCCTGAATCACCTAATTTTAACGCGTTGAAATGTCTTTTTATGTTAATTTAAAGTCATGGATGCACTCTGAAAGGTTAACTGTTGCTGCTTTTTGTACGTCAGTTTGACTATTATGAGTTTTCAATTTTGTAAATAATTTTTTGATTTAATCTTTAATCCTGTTCACATGTTTAACAATTACTCGAAGATAACGACTGCTTTCGCGGCGTTTGCACTTCTTTTTTCAACTGGAGCCTGGTCGCAATGCGCGGAAGGCGAAATAGCTGTAGACTATGCTATTACTGGAGGATCTTATGCCTCAGAAATTTCTTGGACTCTTAATGACGATGCCGGAACTTCGGTATTTAACGGAGGAGCCCCTATTAGTGGTCAATGGTGCTTACCCGCTGGTGATTACACGTTCATCGGTTCAGATTCATTCGGTGACGGATGGAATGGAGCTTCTGCAACATTCACTATGGGAGGTAACGTAATCGGATTTTTAGCTGTTGAAGGCGATACTGGTTCAGTTCTCCTTTCAGTTAGTGCTGACGTTCCTGGATGTACAGATGCTACTGCCTCTAACTACAACGCTGCAGCTACTGTTGATGATGGTACTTGTTGCTTCGACGATCTTGTTACAATTACCCTTTACGATTCGTTCGGAGATGGTATGAATTGGCTAGGTGTTGAGGGTGGAATTGAGTTCGCTGGTGTTTACTACCCATTCTTAAATGGAGCATCTTTGGCACTTGATTTTTGTCTAGCACCTGGATGTTACAATGGAACTCTTACACTTGACCAATACGCTAGTGAGACATCTTGGGATGTTGTAGTTAACGGTACTGTTGTTGCTACTGGAAGTGGTGCGAGCACTGACGTGTTCTTCTCTTCTGATCCTGCTTGTATTGTTGCTGGATGTACTGTTGAAGCTTCTTGTAACTTCATGCCTGCTGCGAACGTAAATGATGGATCTTGTGATTTCTTGTCATGTGCAGGTTGTACAGACATGGAAGCATGTAACTACGATGAGGCTGCTACTCTAGATGACACATCTTGTGATTACTCTTGTATCGGTTGTATGGATGCTACTGCGACCAACTACGATGCGATCTATACGATTGCTTGTGTTGATTGTTGTGCTTACTGTCAAGGTGCCTTTGCGGGTACACTTACTGTAGATGGTGGATCTTGGCAGTCTGAAGTTGGCTGGGCTCTTTCTAATACTGACAGTGTTGTAGTTTCAGGTGGAGCTCCTGCTTCTCTTGCGCTATGTCTAGATGCTGGATGTTATACTTTCAGTATGACTGATGCATATGGAGATGGTTGGAACGGAAACACTTACTCTTTCGATGGATATGACGGTGTAAATGTTTTCACAGGAGATGTGAACACAGCAGATGCTGGAGACGGTGGTTCTGAAGGAACGGATTATCTTGACTTAAACGGAGGAACTTGTACATTCGGTTGTACAGATGCTGGTGCTTGTAACTATGATGCGACTGCTGCATTTGAGGACGGTACTTGTGACTTCTCTTGTGTAGGATGTATGGACTCAGCTGCGGCTAACTTCGATCCTAACGCTACGATTGAAAGTGGACTTTGTGTTTACTGTGACCCAGGTACATTCGTACTTACTCTAAATATGTCTGATTCATTCGGTGACGGATGGAACGGAGCTGAGTATTATGTTTACAATCAAGATACAGGTGTTCTTGAGCTACAAGGTAGTCTTGATACTGCGTTCTCTGGAGATGGTCTTTCTTCAGGAGCTGATTTGGTTTGTTTGGCACCTGGTTGCTATAACGTTCAAGTAAGTGGTGGTGCTAGTCCTTTAGAAGTAAGTGTTTCTATGTCGGATCAATTCGGAACGAACTACGGTTCTACCGGTGGTGATTCTGTATGGCCTCTTGACTTTACTTTAACAGGTGCATGTGCATTTGAGGGATGTACGAGTCCTTCTGCTCTTAACTACAATGTAAGTGCTTCTATTGATGATGGATCTTGTCAAGAGCCACCTGCAAACGATCAACTCGCAAATGCTGAGGCATTGGCATGTGATGCGTATGTGAATGGAAGTCTATTGTTCTCAACGGATGATCAAGGATTAATTAATTCTGAATTTGCTGGCAATGCTGTAGCTTCTACTGGTGTATGGTACGTTATCAATGCTGCTGCAGATCAACAAGTGACTGTAAGTACTTGTGATACTCCTACAAACGACGCTACTACAGATTACACAACAGATACTAAAGTTCACGTTTACACACAAGCTGTAGATGGTTCTTTGGTTGCTATGGCTTCTAACGATGATGGATGTGGTACTGGTTTCTTGTCTAGTGCTACGTTCAACGTTGTTACAGGTTTAGATTACTTCATCTATGTTTCGGAGTACTCTGCATTTACAAATGGAAACGACTTTGTTGTGACTGTGACTTGTGCTGAATGTACTGATGTACCATCTAACGATGATTGTAATGACGCTACTGCACTTGTTACAGGAGAGACATACACTGGATCAATGTGCTGTTCTTCACAAGAAGGACTAGATATTCCATGGGCTGGATTTGGAACTGCATATGGTGTATGGTTCACTTTCAACTCTGCGGACTACGATACGTTTGATTTCAATGCAACAAACCTTACAAATGATGTACTTGGATTAGGATTTATGGGTTCAGGCGACTGTGAGTCTTTAATTCCTGTTGCTGGTTGCACATTTACTGGATCATGTGCTGGTTCTGTTGAGGCCTTCATTACGCTAGAGCCTAATACAAATTACTACGCTGTAATTTTCACTACAGATCTAACTACTTGTGGTGACTATGAGTTCACTACTACTGGTGTAAGCTTCGGATGTACAGACGCTGCTGCGACTAACTTCGATGCTGCTGCTACAACTGACGATGGCACTTGTGACTTTACAGGTGTTGTTCCAGCAAACGATATTTGCGACAATGCTGAAGCTTTAGATTGTAACACAGTAACTGTTGGTTCAACAGGTGGTGCTACGATCCTAGGTTCTCCAATCGGAGTTGTGGGATGTGAAACTGCTCCTGGAGCAGGTGTTTGGTACTCATTCGAGGGTGACGGACAACTTCATAACCTTAGCACTTGTGGTTCTGATATCGATTCTAAGATTAACATTTACACTGCAGATGTTGCTTGTGGAGGTGGTGGAGTCGATGTTCCTCCTGCTGATGCATGTGGAGAAGGCTTAGTGACTGTAAACTTTAGTGTTGGTGGTGGAAGCTGGGATTCTGAGATCTCTTGGACTCTTGGTGAACTTGCAGGTACTGCAGGAACAGGAACTGCTTGTTTAGCTGAAGGCGATTACACGTTAACGATGAATGATGCTTACGCAGACGGATGGAATGGCGGTAACGCTACATTTACAAACGGTCTTGGTGAGGTTATTGGTTTCTTTACTTTAGATGCTGGTGCTACTGGAACTGCAACATTATCTGTTGCTGCTTACTCTATGGAGCCTACATATCAGCCTGGAGACTTTACATGTTTCGCTTCTGCTGCAAGTAGTGATGGAACAGGATCATGTACTTTATATGATGCTGACGATGTTAATTTCGAGTTTGTTTCTACTGTAGGTACGCTTTACTACGTTCTCGTAGGATCTGAAGCTACAGCTGGTGCATTCGATTTAGTATTTGATTGTGCTACTGTAGTTGAGGGATGTATGAACCCTGCAGCTTGTAACTTCGATGCTACAGCTAACGTAAGTACTGATACTTGTGACTTCTGGTCATGTGTTTGTACAACTGAAACTGGAACAGCTGTTCAATTAAATATGGTTGATGCGTTCGGTGATGGTTGGAATGACGCAGGCTACACAATCTCTGATCTTGCTGGTAACCTTGTGTTCGCGGGTAGCCTTGATGATGCACAGTTCTCTGTAGACAATGACAACTATGCTGGACCAGAGTTCGGTTTCGATATGCTATGTCTAGAGCCTGGATGTTACAACATCTCTGTCACTCCTGGTGATTGGGGTTCTGAAGTTTCTTGGGATCTTTCAATCGAAGATGGTACTGTACTTGTTGCTGGAGGTGCTCCAGATTCTCAGACGATCTCTGTAGGAGGTGCTGTTTGTGGATGTACTGATGCAGGTGCTTGTAACTATGACGTTCTTGCAACTGATGAGGACGGATCTTGTGAGTACTTAACTTGTGCTGGATGTATGGATGCGACTTCTTGTAGCTACGATGCTCTTTCAACGATAGATGATGGTTCTTGCTGCTACAGCAACTGTGTAGATGTTCAGATGTTCGATGCATTCGGAGACGGATGGAACGGAGGATCTTACACTCTTTCTACTATTGATGGAGTTGAGGTCGGGTCAGGTACGATCGACGTTGGTAGTGCTGCAACTGATTCTTACTGTCTACCTGATGGTTGTTACTCAATCACTGTTGGTGGTGGAACTTATGAATCTGAAATGACTTGGACAGTTCTAGGTGCATTTGGAGGTCTTGTTTCTGGTGGTGCATCAGCTGATGCTGTTGTTTTCAACGTAGGATCAGGTGATCAGTGTGTTGTTGGTTGTGACATCTCTTGTGCTTGTAACTACGACGCTGCTGTAAACATCTCTGATGTTACTCAGTGTTTATTCTCTGGATGTGAGGGTTGTACTTACCCAGATGCAAGTAACTATGATGCTGATGCGAATGCTGTAACGGATGATGGTTCTTGTGAGTTCGATATTGTTAACCCTTGTCCTGCGGACTTGAACGGTGACGGATCGATTACTACTGGTGACCTTCTTATCTTCTTAGGAGCGTTCGGTACTATTTGCTAAGAATAGAATAAACGATATAAAGAAAGCCCCGCGAAAGCGGGGCTTTTTTGTGTCTTAAACTTTTTAATAACAAAGCCCCGCTTCGGCGGGGCTTTGTTATGGGTTTCATATTTTACGTTGCGATTATGCCATCCATGCTCCGCCGTTAATATCTATGGCTTGACCTGTAATTGATGTTTGTGCATTTGAAAAAAGGAACTCCACAAGCGCAGCGATCTCTTCAGGTTCGCTAAATTTCCCTGTAGGTACGTACTGCTTTTGCGCTTCCAACATTGATTCGTATGTGCCCCCTTCCTCCTCTGACATTTCTTGAATGCGATTTCTGGCCATCTCGGTATTTACCCAGCCAGGATTAATGGCATTAATTAATATCCCATCTCGCGCGTACTGTGTGGCCAGACTTCTCACCAATCCCAACAGACCTGTTTTCGAAGCCACATAGGCTGGTTGTGTAGGAACGCCAAACCGTGACAATATACTTGAGGTCACAACAATATGACGCGTTTCATATCCTTGCTGTTTGGCTTCGTTGAGCCAAGGGATACTTGTGATGCAAGTGTAGTATGTCCCAGATAAGTTTACGTCAATGATTTCATTCCATCTGTCGGGAGGGTTGTTAGACGTATGATGTACGTTTGATCCACCTATTCCGGCGTTTGCAAAAACGGAGACCAAGGGGTGTTCTTTTAGGTTTGCTTCACTGCTAGAAAGAAAGGATTCGAGTTCATTGACATTTGAGATGTCTACTCCAGCAACAAGATGTGCTTCTTTGTTGTCTAATTTGTCAAGTACGCTGTTTAGTTTGGTGATATTTCTACCTACAAGCAACAGTCGCGTATTTTTTTGCTTTGCTAGTTGTTGAGCTGTAGCAGCACCTATACCCGATCCTGCTCCTGTTATTAGAATTGTTTTCATACTACAAATTTGAGCGTTAATTTAGCACTATGAATGATGTAGATTGTTTTATACGAACGAAGTTGTTAGCGTAATGCGTTGGACGAACTATTTTATTCATCCTGGGGACAACAGGTATTACGTTTTTTCTTTTAAAGAGAAAAATCACAAAGAGATGTTCGAGAATGCCCTGATTGCAGAAAAGATACCTTTTGAGAATTTTGAAGATGAAGAATTGGAATACGGTGCAAAGTATTTGTTTGGGATACCTCGCACTCACATCAATGAAGCGATGAGAGAAAACAATCTTCTTCACGCCTCTATACGAGGACCCTTCATTAAATCAAAAGCACTTCGGTGGAGCTTGCTTTTAATCACCGGCTTTATGATTGCTTTGTCTCTCCTTGGAGCTTTGTCTAGTCAGGCCTATGGTCAATCATGGGAATTGGCTGTTCAAACTCGTCTCAGCACTCCTTTTAAGTTAGTAGGGATGGAACCACAAACATTTTCTGCGGATGGCTTAACGACAACTTGGTCTCCAAAAGTAGGTCAGAGTTTTGGTGTTCGGATGCAATATCGGTTTAAAGAAAACTGGACTTTTGGTACAGGTTTGCTTTGGCTTAGAAACAATTATAAAATTGAGTATCAATACCAGAACGATACATTGGGACTTAACAGTTTTGATACCATTCCGTTGATACGCGCGACTGCATATCGAATTCCATTTCTTGCCGAGACGCGTGTTCCTTTAGGTATGGGATATTACGTCAGTGCTGCAGCAGGAATAGGTTTGGAATTAAGGCCCTCAGATGTTTTTGTAAAGGATAACAGCGATGATGGTTTAAATAGCAGGTCTTACGAAGCTTATTTAGGAAGGGTAAGGTGGCTGGCTGTTTCAATGATGACAGAATTGGGATTGCAAAAAGAGCCCAAAGGGGAAACTCCTGGATGGTATATAGGTGTGTATTGGTCTCGTGCTTTAGGCAACACTATTTGGGCAGAGCAAGTGATTGAATCCAATGCTTATAGAATCGTCGACAACGCTTTTCTTAACTCAACTCTTGCAGGTGTCGAATGTCGAATTTTACTTAAATAGTTTTATGGAAGTAGCTGACTTCGAACGAAACCCGAAATCACTTTCCCATCTGCCTTTCCCGCCATCGCAGCTGATGCCGCTCCCATAACGCGTCCCATATCTCCCATACCGCTTGCTCCTAAATTTGAGATGATTTCTTTCACCTTGGATTCGATTTCTTCTTCAGACATCGCTTTCGGAAGGAATTCATCTAGGACTTTTGCTTGCGCCAATTCTTCGTCTGCCAAATCTTCTCTTTCTTGTCCTCGATAAATCTCAGCGGTATCCAAACGTTGTCTTTGAAGCTTGCTGATGATTTTAATTGCAACAGAATCATCAAGTTCTTCTGTTGCACCAGTCTTTGTTTGCTCCAGAATAAATTTGCTTTTTACATCTCTCAGCGTAGCCAATCCCACTTTATCTCGGGCGCGCATCGCATCTTTTATTCGCGATGTAATTTGTGAATGTATGCTCGCCATCAATCTACGTTGTCATGTAGAAATGGATTGTCGTCTCGTAGCTCTATTCTACGTTCTCCATTTTCATCTACTTCTTCGTTAATCGAAAACCTACTTGTGCTTGATTCTGAGGAATGAGACACATCATCGAGCGATACATTTCTGCGTTTAAAAGCAGGCTCGTTTTCTAAATCAGAGATGCGACCTGGTAATCTAAGCTTCATCTTTACATCGTTAAGCGCTGTTTTTGTTTGCTTTTGACGTTCTGCAAAGGCCATTTTGTTTTTTTCTTCCCTTTCAACGTTATTGATTACATCCTCACTTTCGGTTGTTGATGGTGAACTAAATGTTTCATTTGCAGTCTTTTCCAATGGAGCGTCGTCTAGATTATGAATAATAAATTCATCATCTTCTACGGTGTCTTCTGAAATAGCTGGGGTTGCTTCAGGCTCTGCTGTATCTGGAGATGTTCCAAACAAATCTGAATATTGTTCTTCTAAATTTAATTCTGCATCCTGCTTTTCTTCCACAATGAATGGTTCTTGGATCGTATCTAGTACAGAATTGATACTCGACTCGGCTTCCGTTTCTTCAATATCGACAGGAGTAATACAATCTACAGGCTCAGTAAGCTCATTCGATTCGTCTCCTAAAATATGGATGATGCTCTTCCTTTCAATTTGTTCCGAACCCGTTTTTACTTCATGTGCTTCAAATCCTGTTGCGATGACTGTGATGCATATATCTTCTTCCATTTGGTCATCCATTGCATAGCCCCAAATAACTTCTGCGTTTTGCCCTGCAGCCTCCTGAATGTAATCTGTGATTTCCATAATCTCATCCATCAGAATCTCCTCATTTCCCACAGTGATATTAAGCAGCACATGCTTGGCGCCTGTGATATCATTGTCGTTTAACAGAGGGCTTTCTAGTGCGGCAATTACAGCATACTTTGAGCGTCCTTCTCCAGATGCCATTCCCGATCCCATAATCGCATTCCCGCTCTGACGCATGACCGTATTTACATCGTTCATATCGACATTGATTTCTCCGGTTC
>Ga0209091_10001371_pt1 | contig 21393 bp, 19 predicted proteins | sample ArcticOcean_MG_C_6_FD_187438 | JGI IMG/M metagenome (GOLD analysis project Ga0209091, IMG submission 187438) | Marine microbial communities from western Arctic Ocean - ArcticOcean_MG_CB8_128 (SPAdes) (version 2) | ecosystem: Environmental > Aquatic > Marine > Oceanic | place: Arctic Ocean...
CGACGGTTTTTGGCGCAAAGAATGGCAGCAAGAGTCGGCGCTGGAGGGGCGATCAGGAGCGTCGGTCGCAATGATCGACCGGAGCCAATTTCTCTTATTGCCGTAGGTCGTTGGCATAAACGAGACCTGGCTCCGCTCAATTCGAGCAAACGGGCAGCCCTGGTCGCGCAGGTCTTTCCAGACTGGATAGGGATCTTTGACGAACGCATCATCAAAGATGTCGAAGTCCTCGGCCCAATCGACGACAGGTTCAGTGTCAGTCTCGGTGCTCCCTGCCGGTCTGGTCGGCGAGCAGAACCTAGCGTGGATCCAGAAGTGGGTCAGCGTATGGCCGTTGGAGACCAGTAATCGGCATACTTGCTGAGCTCGTTCATCACTTAGGAAGCCTTGAGCGACGCTACCCATGTTTGACCGCCAGCGCCTAGGTCATAGCGGGCATGATGGTGCTATGGAACGCGAGGATCTGCAACAAGGCTCAGCTAATCAAAATGGCCCGCTGGGATCCGTTGACCTTCCTCGGATCGACATCGTTGGTCTGGGCCCGGCTGGCGCTGACCTGATTACTGCGGGGACTTTGGGGCTGATCAACGAGATCGAACATCGCTTCGTGCGGACGCAACGACATCCTGCCGCATCGCTGGCCAAGGCGAGTTCGTTCGATCATCACTACGAATCGCTGGATGAGTTTCAGACCGTGTACGAACGAATCGTGGCCGACCTCGTAGCGGCGGCCAGCGCCCACGGCCGAGTCCTATACGCCGTGCCGGGGTCGCCTCGAGTCGCCGAACAGACCGTTGAGCTGCTTGCCGCGAGAACTGACGTGCACGTTGTTGTGCATGGCGCATTGTCCTTTCTGGATCTGAGCTGGGTGGCGCTGGCCATCGATCCGATCGACGCCGGCGTGCGAGTTATCGATGGACACCGATTCGCGCAGGAGGCCGCCGGCTTGCGAGGACCGTTGCTGGTTGCCCAATGCCATTCTCAACAGGTGCTCAGCGACATCAAGCTCGCTGTCGAGGAACCGGGGGCCATCCAAGCGGTGGTCTTGCAAGGCCTCGGTACGGCGGACGAAAAGGTTTACTCGATCCCGTGGGCGGAGTTGGACCGCGAGATCGACGCAGACCATCTTACGTCGATCTATATTCCTGAGCTTCCCACGCCGGTCAGCGATGCATTCTCGCGATTTGACGTCATGGTGAAACGGCTACGTCATGAGTGTCCATGGGACGCCGAACAGACACACAGTTCACTGCGTCGCTACCTGCTCGAAGAGAGCTATGAGACGCTCGAAGCCTTGGACCGCCTCGACGATGTTGGCGACGACGGGGCCGAGGCTGAGGAGCGGTTTGGCGACTTGCAAGAGGAGCTCGGCGATCTGCTTTACCAAATTTTCTTCCATTCGGTCCTCGCCACGGAACAGGGCTGGTTCGATATCGCTCAGGTCGCCCAAGGAATACACGACAAGCTGTACGAGCGCCACCCGCATGTCTATGGCGACACCAAGGCGACGCTTGACGAGCTACCGGCGAATTGGGAAGCCGCCAAACGCAAAGAGAAGGGACGCAATTCAGTGATGGATGGGATCCCGGTTGCTCTCCCCGCACTGCTCTACGCGTCCAAGGTTCAGAAGAAGGCGATAGCGATCGGGCATACAGCACCAGTTTCAGCGAACGAGCGAGCCACTACAGAAGCTGAGATCGGCGACGTGCTGTTCTCGGTTGTAGCGCTGGCCCGATCCCTGGACATTGACGCCGAGTCGGCACTTCGCCAGCATGCGGTGGCCTACGCCAACGCCGTACGAGACACAGAGCACTGACATAGCCTCACTTTGGAGCTGGCCATGCCAGTCAGGCTGGGCATGTGAGGTGAGAGTCGTCGAGGCCGCGTGGTGAAACGTGTAGCAGCGGAGCAGCCACGCTGGCTTACAGCAAGCCGATTTCGGGGTAGAGGGGATTGGCTGCGAGTAGTTCGGCGGAACGGGCTCGGGTCGCGTCACGGATACTCTCGTCGAGCGTGAACTTGGCCTTGGACGTTGCGCCGGCAGCCGTGGTGGTGGGTGCGGTGGCTTTGAGGACGCCACAGATGATGTCGGCGACCTGATCGAGGTCGGACTCGTCCATTCCGATGGTGGTGAGTGCGGGGGTTCCCAGCCGGATGCCGCTGGTGTACCAGGCGCCATTGACGTCGAACGGAATCGAATTGCGGTTCACGATGACACCCGACGACTCGAGTGCGGATTCAGCCTGGCGGCCCGTGAGCCCGAAACTGGTGACATCAACTAGGCACAGATGATTGTCGGTCCCGCCAGAAACGATTCGCCCACCACGCTTGGCGATACCTTCTGCCAACGAGGCGGCATTGTCTCGCACCTGATGGGCATAGGTCTGGAAATCAGGCTTGCGAGCCTCAGAGAATGCGACTGCCTTAGCAGCCATGACGTTGGCGAGTGGGCCACCAAGGACCATGGGGCAACCCTTGTCGATGAACTCAACCATGTCGGCTTCGTTGGTCAGCACCATTCCACCGCGAGGGCCACGCAACGACTTGTGAGTAGTCGTCGTGACGATGTGGGCGTGAGGAATCGGGTCGAAGTCGCCGGTAAACACCTTGCCTGCGACCAAACCAGCGAAGTGCGCCATGTCGACCATGAAGGTCGCTCCTACCTCGTCGGCGATCTCTCGCATCTTGGCGAAGTTCACAGCGCGGGGATAGGCCGAGTAACCACCCACGAGCACCAACGGTTTGAACTCGCGAGCGATGCGGGCTATCTCGTCGTAGTCCAGCATCTCGGTTTCACGGTCGACGGTATAGGACCGTTGATCGAACATTTTGCCGGAGATATTTGGGCGGAATCCGTGTGTGAGGTGTCCGCCAGCGTCGAGCGCCAGACCGAGCATGCGCTGGTTGCCGAACGATTGTCGCAGCTCTTCCCAATCAGCGGGGGTGAGGTCATTGACGCTCTTGGTCTCGTGCTTTGACAGAAATGGAGCTTCGATCCGGTGGGCCAGGATCGACCAGAAGGCGACCAGGTTCGCATCGATCCCCGAGTGAGGCTGCACATAGGCATAGTCGGCGCCGAACAATGCCTTAGCGTGATCGGCGGCCAGCGTTTCAATTTTGTCTACGTATTCGCAGCCGGCGTAGTAACGCATGGCTGGCGTGCCTTCGGCGTACTTGTCGCTGAACCAATTGCCCATCGCCAGCAAGACGGCCGGAGAGGCGTAGTTCTCCGATGCAATGAGCTTTAGTTGGCTTCGCTGGTTGTCTAGCTCGCCGCGAATGTGAGCGGCGACGGTTGGCTCAGCCGCTGCTATGACATCGAGCGCCGCCCGATAAGCATCGGCCTCGCGCGTGTCCATCGGATCGACCGGGCTAGGGGCGGGGGAGTCCTGCGAAGTCATGGCAGCAGACTACTGCTGTTCGGTAGCCTTATTCGCGCTCGTGCATGACACGTCTGGCTGCCGAGATGGCAACGGTTATGTTTCGACAATGATGGCGTCAGGATTCGTGTTGGTATGTGGGCCCAATACGACGAGGTGGGGTAGATGATGTCCTTTCCTCAAAGACAGTGACAAATGATGGAGTCTTGGTGCAGTCGGGTTTTGGCCTTGATCCAATCAGGTGATCGGCTGCCAGGTTGGTGCGCCGAAATCGTGTTCTTAGGGACGATTTACTGCGTGCCTGAACCAAGAAGAGCCTGAAGGAGTTTGTCGAAGGCAGTTGTCTGCCTGTCGAGCGCTGTCCGTCGGAAAGTTTCGCCAATTCTGCCTGATTATCGGTGAGAGAACCTGGTCTTGGTTCCCACCGCTCGTTGGTTGGGTAGATCGGGTCTGCTTCACCGAGATCAAACAGCGTGTTTGACGCGCCGCTACGCACGAACACTGACCATGAGCGACCGCATCGGTACGCACGAGATAATGACTGTGCGTGGCACTTGGCCAGCAGATCCTTTTCGAAGGAGCCAACTAGCAAAACTGATGTTGAACCAGAGTGCGTCTAGCGAAAGGGCACCTCCTTGTGGCGGTTTCACAACGGGTGGCGCGTTGAATTGGTTTCGCTTGGCTGTTTCCCAAGGAAGTGACCGAAGTTGCCATTTACCGTTGAGCGACTGAGTGCAGCGTCGATCCTTGGTGGCGTGTTTTCGCGCCTCAGGTCGCAGTCCTGCACCGTGAAGTTAACGAGTGGCGAGCGTGGTTGCGCAGGCATCTTTACGGAGGATTGTTTACGAGGGCGTGCACAATTTTTAGAAGCAACACTAGCAACTCTAGAAACTCGACTAACATTGCCTCTCTGATGTTCCGTGCGACGCGCCCAGGTGTGATCGCGGCCCGGTTTGATGTAAAGAAAACGAGCAACTGAGTATGTCTGAAATCACCACAATCGCTGGCCGTCAGGTGTTGGATTCTCGTGGGAACCCGACGGTCGAAGTTGAGATCGGGCTCGACTCTGGTGCGGTCGGCCGTGCCATCGTGCCATCGGGCGCGTCGACAGGAGCCTTCGAGGCAGTCGAACTGCGCGATGGCGGCGACGCGTGGCGAGGTAAGGGCGTCGCTACGGCAGTGGGCAACATCAATGGCGAGTTGAGCCAGGTCGTGCTCGGTCGAGATGCCGCTGATCAACGTGGCCTTGACCAGGCAATGATCGCTGCCGATGACACGGCCAATAAGGGGCGACTCGGAGCAAACGCGCTGCTAGGGATCTCGCTAGCGACCGCCCATGCGGCCGCCGCAGATCGGGGCCTGCCGCTCTACCGCTACATCGGAGGAGCGAATGCGCATGTGCTACCCGTGCCGATGATGAACGTGCTTAACGGCGGCGAGCACGCCGACAACAATGTTGACCTTCAAGAGTTCATGGTTATGCCTGTCGGCGCTGCAAGCTTCAGCGAGGCTCTGCGCTGGGGAGTCGAGACCTATCACACCCTGGCCGGCATTCTTCGCGCCCGTGGGTTGAGCACAGCAGTCGGCGATGAGGGCGGCTTCGCTCCTGACCTCGCTTCGAACGAGCAGGCGATCGAGTTGCTGATGGAAGCGATCGAGAAGACAGGATTGCGACCTGGCACAGATATGTCGATCGCTCTTGACCCGGCTTCAACTGAGTTTTTCAGAGATGGTAAATACCATCTTTCGGCCGAGGGTCGGTCGTTGACCCCATCTGAGATGGTCGACTACTACGTCGATCTCAGCACCCGTTATCCAATCGTGAGCATCGAAGATGGTATGGCAGAAGAAGACTGGGACGGCTGGGGCGAGCTGATGGCCGCTGTTGGGTCGGGAGTGCAGATTGTTGGCGACGATCTGTTCGTGACCAATGTCGAGCGCCTGAGCCGCGGGATTCGTGACCGCTCAGCAAATTCTATTCTGGTGAAGGTCAACCAGATCGGCACATTGACTGAAGCCCTTGATGCTGTTCAGATGGCAATGGGTTCCGGAATGACCGCCGTAATGTCGCACCGCTCGGGCGAGACTGAAGACAACACCATCGCCGACCTTGCCGTGGCTACAAACTGCGGGCAAATCAAGACCGGCGCACCTGCGCGAAGCGATCGTGTTTCTAAGTACAACCAGTTGCTACGGATCGAAGAGCAACTCGGTGAGTCGGCTCGTTACCGGGGTATGGCGGCTCTTGCCGGCCATGGTGGCGGAGCGTGACGGTTGTTGACTCGATGAAGTTGTTCTCGCGACAAGCTGGCCCGCAAACCATGTCGACCCCATCGCTATCGTTTGCAATGAACGTGCTGCGTGGATTTGTGCTGCCGCTGATGCTGGCGCTCGTTCTCTTTGCTGGGCTTGTCTACTTCATCTTCCCGACCACAACATGGCTCGACCAACGGGCCGAAGCGTCCGAGGTACAAGAGGAACTCGACGCATTGGTAGGCGAGCAAGCTGAGCTCCGTCAAGAAATAGCCAGAATGCGTACCGATGACGAAGTTGAGTTGATCGCTCGGCGCGACTTCAACTTCGTCTTGCCTGGTGAAGAAGCGTATGCAATCCTTCCGGCACAGAGGGCACCTGTCTCGCTACCGTCGAGTTGGCCGTTCAACCTGCTGTACTCCGAAGTCCTCGACTAGAGCAGCATCTAGCGTTTGTTCCTTGATGAGCAGCAAGATCTAACTGCTGAACAGGAAGCGCACGGGCCTAGCCGTTAGTCTCAATGCTCGATGACTATTGCGTTTCCTCCTGGTTCGGTCGCCGATGTAGCGAGCGGGCTTGCCGAGCATGATTATCTCGCCGACGAGGCCTTGGCTACGGCGATCTTTTTGGCCATTGAGCTGCAACGCCCGTTGTTGCTCGAAGGCGAGGCCGGTGTTGGCAAGACTGAGGTAGCGAAGACATTGGCGCGCTGGTCAGGCGGTCGCCTGATCCGCATGCAATGCTACGAGGGCCTCGATGTAGGCCAAGCCGTTTACGAATGGGATTACAGCCGTCAGCTCTTGCACCTACGTACGCTCGAGGCCGTTGGGGGTCTGGCTGCAAACGCGAATGCCGTTGAAGATGAGCTCTATAGCGACAAGTTCTTGGTACGGCGGCCGTTACTCGATGCCATTGCTCACGACGACGAGGTCGCACCAGTTCTGCTGATCGACGAGGTCGATCGAGCCGACGACGAGTTCGAAGCATTTCTGCTCGAAGTGCTGTCTGAGTATGCAATTACTGTTCCTGAGATCGGGACCTTTCGCGCAGCCAAGCCACCGATCGTGATCATTACATCAAACCGGACCCGGGATGTACACGACGCGCTGAAGCGGCGGGCGCTTTACCACTGGGTTGAACACCCAGGGTTAGAGCGAGAAGTTGAGATTATTCGTCGTCGAACCGATGGTGTGACCGACGAGTTGGCGGGGCAGGTAGCTCGGGCTGTAGCCCAGTTCCGCGGGCTGGGCCTCTACAAACCGCCAGGTGTGGCCGAGTCAATCGACTGGGCGCAAGCGCTGCATCGTTTAGAACAGAGCGGGCTCACCGTCGAGTCGGCCAATGCGAGTCTGGGCACGGTCTTGAAGTACCGCGAAGATCAGCAGCGGGTGCGCGCTCACGGCCTCGATCAGGTTGTAGAGACAGCCACCGACGCCTGAAACTGTGGATGATCAACCCGACTGGGCCTTGACCCCGCAACGCTTCCCGAGTGAGCATCCGGCATTGCCCGAAGGCCGATCGGTAGACCGGTCCAAGCTTCCGATCCTGGCCGCAGGCTTCGTGCAGGCGTTACGCGAGGCTGGGATCGAGGTGCCGATTGGGGCCAGCATTCTGTACGTCCGTGCATTGTGTGCCGTCAATAGCGTGGACCGCTCTGAGCGTTATTGGTGTGGTCGGACAACGCTGATTACCAACAGCGACGACTTTCTGACCTATCACAAGGTCTTTGGCCGGTATTGGGTTGGCGCTGAGTTTGACGAGACCGAGCAGATGACGACGACGACGACCATCGCTGTTGACCAGGAAGACGACGACGGCATGGAGAATGCTGGCGGCGACGATGATGATGAGGCTGAGCCCGACGTCACGATGCGCTACAGCGCCGTTGAAGTGTTGCGAGACAAGGACTTCGCTGAGTACACCAAACAAGAACTGGCCGAGTTGGGTCACCTCGTGAGTGAGATGCGTGTTGGTGGAGCAGTTCGCCCATCTCGTCGCCTGAAACGTTCTCATAAGCGACGAGGCCAACCGGATCTGCGTCGCACGGTACGCCGTGCGCTCGCCAACGACGGCGAGCCGATTGATCGCTCATTCCGCAAACAAAGTGAACAGGCACGGCGCGTTGTCCTGCTCGTAGATATCAGCGGCTCGATGGAGGCGTATTCGCGAGCACTGCTGAGATTTGTGCATGCGACGGTACTTGCCCGAGGCCGGGTCGAAGCCTTTGCGCTTGGCACTCGCCTGACACGGCTGACGCGTGAGATCGCTACCTTGGACCCAGATAGGGCACTGAGCAACGCTGCCAATGCTGTGGACGACTGGTCCGGCGGTACACGGCTCGGCGAGTCCCTCCAGGTGTTCAACAATGAATGGGCCGTGCGAGGCATGGCCCGTGGGGCGGTCGTCGTGATCATGTCTGATGGCTGGGATCGCGGTGAGCCCGAACTTATGGCAGAACAGATGGCTCGTCTCGAACGAGTTGCCTATCGAATTGTGTGGTCTAATCCGTTGAAGGCGACGGACGGTTATGCGCCGTTGGCCCGAGGTATGGCTGCGGCGCTGCCGTATCTCGACGAGTTCGTCGAAGGACATTCACTACGTGCGCTTGAGGAACTCGCTGCCGCAATCAACCGCAACGCGAAAGAAACACGGCCGTCCCGCGGTTTCCCTACGGCGCTGGCATGACCGCATTCGTACAGCAGGTACTGTCAACCCAATGAAAGATCTGACATGAAGGACATTCTCGACGAGGTCACGTCATGGCGCAACGCAGGTATGCAGGTTGCCATTGCTCGGGTGGTTGACATTGAAGGATCGGGTCCACGCGACCCTGGCGCTGCGATGGCGGTAAACCAGAACGGCGAAGTGATTGGATCTGTGTCCGGTGGTTGTGTCGAAGGCGCGGTTGTTACTGAAGCGCTCGACATCATCGAGTCTGGCGAGCGGCGCATGGTTACGTTCGGCTACAGCGATGATGAAGCTTTTGCTGTTGGCTTGACCTGTGGGGGGACCCTCCACTTGTACATCGAACCCCTTGATTGGTAACCAACGCGAATGAGTAGAGAGATCTTTGACCTGTGGGTTGACGCCATCAACAGCGATGAGCCGATCTGCCTTATAACCGTCATAGCGGGACAAGGGCTTGGAGCCAAGATGCTTGTGCGCCCCGCGAAATCGCCTGTTGGGACGCTTGGTCACGGCGAACTCGACCGGGTGGTCGAGCGCGATGCACTCGCTGAGCTCGAGGTTGGCCGTAGCGGGGTACGTAGCTATGGCGCGCAGGGGCAACAACGCGAGAACGACCTCACGGTCTTCGTCGAGTCCCAAGCATCGGCACCCCGCATGCTTATTTTTGGCGCCGTCGATTTTACTGCTGCGCTAGCGAGTGCAGCCAAGTTGCTTGGCTATCGCGTGGTCGTTGCCGATGCGCGCCCAGTATTCGCAACCCGCAAGCGATTTCCGATGGCCGACGAGCTACGGGTGAGTTGGCCCGACGAGGTATTTGACGAGTTCGGTCCTGATCTTGGCCCCCGAGATGCTGTCGCGGTGCTGACGCACGACAACAAGTTCGATGTGCCCGCCGTGGTTCGCGCACTCGAGACTCGAGTTGGTTACATCGGTGTTATGGGTAGCCGGAAGACACACGACGGGCGCACCCGGCGTCTCCGCGAAGCCGGTGTCGATAATCAAGGTTTGGCTCGGCTGCGTTCGCCGATTGGTATCGATATCGGCGGCCGCACGCCAGAAGAGACAGCGGTTTCGATCTGTGCTGAGATCATAGCGCTGCGGTCTGGCCGCAGGGTCAGTGCGTTGAGCGATACCGACGGTCCTATTCACGAACGCTGAACCTTGCTGAGATCCCGTTATGGGGTACGTCATCAATAGGTAGTTTCCCTTCGGGCGTGAGCGGCACTCCGATGCTGTCAAAGCCGTTGGCGCCATCGTGAACTAAGCGAGCCCACCGAGGGTGATGCCACGAACAATTTCACCGAAGGGACCGGCTTGACCCAGGACGGACTAGCCCTGGGACGGAGTGCGCATAAAGAGTTGGGCGCGCCATTCGGGGCGAGATTCGCTGTCGATGCCGAAGACAAAGCTGTAGCCGATGCCGGGCTTCAGCCGAAGCGCTGTCAAATTGATGGCTAGCGCTACGCCAAGCTCCGTGCCGGCTCGCAAACCAGCGGGGCGTCCGGCTTCGAAACGGCCGTTGACGTTTACTGGCTTCTCGCCAATGATTGCTGGTCGTCCGTCTTCGTCGACCAGGTCGAGCTTCCACGCATGGCTAATGTTGGCCCGGTCCCAAGGAACGGTGACATGAATGGCCAACGCCAAGGGTTGTGGCTTGGGACCGATGACCGAGAGGCCTCCGCCGAGTACGAACAATTTGCCATTGCTGGCCTGCGCCGCGTCACAGAGCAGCATGTTTACACGGAGTCCGGAGGGGGCGACGAAATCATCCACACAATCACCATACGGCCCGGCGCGAGGCACATGGCCGATCACACGCCAGACTGGCGGGCTGTGACTGCCCCACAAGATGATATGACCGAGTCAACGGAGTCAACCGAGTCGGTATCGGCTGAGGAGTCGGCCGAAACGCCGCTGCCGAACGATACGACCTTGGCGGTGATCCTGGCTGCTGGTGCCGGAAGTCGGTTTAACGGCCCGGGACACAAGCTTGAGTCCAAGCTGAAAAAGAAGCCTTTGGTGTGGTGGGCCGCCACCAATGCATTGGCCGCTGGGTTCGCCGAAGTGCTGGTGATCGAAGGGTGCATCCCCGTCAGCGGTCTGGTACCTGACGAGGTGTCGATCGTGCATAATCATGACTGGGCCGATGGCCAATCTCGCTCACTGCAGGTTGCGGTGCACTACGCCGATCTTTCCGGTTACGACACGCTGGTCATCGGACTGGCAGATCAACCATTCGTCATGCCCGAGGCGTGGCGTCTGGTGGCGGCAAGCCCGAGCCCGATCGCCGTTGCCAAATTCGATAAGCAGGCCACACCTCCGGTTCGTTTACATTCTGACGTTTGGGGTCTGTTGCCCCTTGATGGAGATGAAGGGGCGCGACACCTCCTACGAAGTCGTCCCGAATTGGTGACCGAGGTACCCTGCCCAGGAAGTGCAGTAGATGTCGACACCGTTGTCGAGTTTGATCAAGTGCGCCGCAACCAACTCACGAGGGAACTTGGCTCATGGACCTGAATAACAGCTTCGAAGTAGCAGCAGATCGGGCCACGGCCTGGCGCGTGTTGAACGATGTCGAGCGGATCGCTCCGTGCCTGCCAGGCGCTCAGCTCGAAGAGATCGACGGCGATGAGTACAAGGGCAACGTGAAGGTCAAGGTTGGCCCGATCACTGCCCAGTACAAAGGAAAGGCAACTTTTATCGAGCAGAACGAAGCTGAAGGCAAGGTCATCATCAAAGGCGCCGGCCGCGACAGCCGCGGAGCGGGCAACGCAAACGCTCTGATTACGGCGACGCTTCACGAGATTGACGCTGAGAACACTCGCGTTGATGTTCACACCGACCTGTCGATTACCGGCAAGGCTGCCCAATTCGGTCGCGGTGTGATGGGCGAAGTTAGCGCCAAGCTAATGGGTCAGTTCGCTGAGAACCTGCAGCAACTGCTCGCCACAGAGCAGGCTGGAGGCGATGCCACCGAGGCTGCTGTGGAGGGTGATGCGGCGACGACAGAACCAGCGGCTGCTGATGAAGGACCTAGAAAGATTGACATGGCGGAAGCCGAAGCCGTCGATTTGCTTGATGCTGCGGGTGCGTCGGTCTTCAAGCGGGTCTTGCCGGTGGCAGGTGTCGCCTTACTGCTGCTGATCCTGCGCCGCTTGTTCCGCAATGGTTAACTGAAACTGTTCGAGAAAGGTCCAGCATGTCGATACCTCGACCGGTCGGATGGGAGCTGGTCAGCGATGCAGATTTCGCTGTCGTCGCCGACTTGCTCGGCCGTCAGCCTTTAGGCCATTTTGAGATCGTGCTGCGCCATGACGATGGCACCCCGCGGGTTATTCGGAATGCACCGATTCTTGGCACTGGTCGGCCGATGCCAACTCTGTATTGGCTGGTGTCGCCCCATGATCGTCGTGTGGTCAGCCGACTGGAATCATCGGGGGCGGTTGACGTGGCTGAGGCAGCGGTCGATGCCGACGCCTTGATCGTTGCGCATCAGGCTTACCGCGCCGAGCGTGACGATCTCATCCCAGCTGAATATGAAGGCCACCGGCCGAGTGCAGGGGTAGGAGGCACCAGAATCGGTGTCAAGTGTCTGCACGCCCACTATGCCTATTTTCTGGCCGGAGGAAACGATCCAGTGGGCCAGTGGGTCGCTGATCAATTGGCCGAGCCGGAGACCACTAATGTCTGAAGAGCCGTACGCCGCTATCGACTGTGGGTCACACTCAACCCGGCTGCTGATTATGCATGGCGATGCCACGCTCGTTCGCCAGGTTGAGCTGACCAAGTTGGGTCAAGGGCTGGACGCAACTGGTGAGCTTCAGCCCGCAGCTCTTGGTCGTGTTTATGCAGCGCTGCAGCACTACCGCGCTCTGCTTGACGAGCACCGGGTCGATCCTGGCCGGGTGCGGGTCGCGGCAACTGCGGCAGCGCGTGATGCTTCGAATGGCGCCGAGTTCATCGCTGCGGCGGCACAGATTATTGGTTCGCCAGCAGAGGTGCTGTCGGGCGCCGCCGAAGGCGAATTGACGTTCCTGGGAGCAACTCGCGAACTGGATCCTGCTGATGGCCCATTTCTAGTGATCGATATCGGGGGAGCGTCGACCGAGTTCTCGTACGGTCACGAGAGCTTCGAAGGAGCGGTGTCGCTGGACATCGGCTCTGTGCGGCTTACCGACTTGTACATCGAGAGTGATCCGCCAAAGGCCGAGGAACTGTCGAACTGTGTGACTTATGCAGGTGCGTGGCTGGACGATGTTGAACGCGAGCTACCCCAAGTGCGCCAGGCTAAAACCGTGGTGGGCGTCGCAGGCACGATTTCCACCGCAGTCGCTGTCGAAATCGGGATGCCCGGGTACGACCGTGAGCAAATCCATCACTTCACGTTGACTCGTGAAGCCGCTGAAGATGTGTTTCGCACTGTGGCGACCGAATGCCGAGAAGATCGAGCATGCAACCCTGGCTTGCCTGCCGGTCGAGTTGACACGATCGTGGGTGGTATGGCCATCCTGGTACGCACCATGCGTCACCTTGATCTCGAAAGCCTGCTCGCCAGCGAATCTGACATTCTCGACGGCCTAGCCCGCAGCGTGCAACACAACGCTATGCGACATGACGCCGTGCAACAGAGCGGCCCTGCGTGATGCGGCGCCGCACCCCTGCGCCACAGCCAGCACCGTGGCTGACTGGTAAGCGCATCACGATGCGGCCATTACGCGAAGAAGACTTCGAACAGTGGAGCGAAGTACGCCTTGCGAACGATGACTGGCTGCTTAAGTGGGAGCCGTTACGGCCGGCGAACGCACCCGATGCAGCTCGTGAGCGGTCTGCGTTCTTAGTTCGCTGTGATGCTCGCCGGCGCGATCGACAAGCTGGCGCCGGGTTCAGTTTTGGTGTCTTCGTCGATAACGACTTCGCAGGAGAGATGAACCTGAGTTCGATTCACCGGGGCGCGCATCAAAATGCCTATGTTGGCTATTGGATTGATCATCGCCACGCTGGTCACGGCTACACACCGGAAGCATTGGTGGCGTTGATGCAATTCGGGTTCGAGGAGCTGAACCTTCACCGTTTGCAAATATCGATCATCCCGCGCAACACCGCAAGTCGACGCGTTGTCGAGAAGCTAAACGTACGAGCCGAAGGAGTCGCCGAGAAGTATCTCCAGATCAACGGTGCGTGGGAAGACCATATTCGCTTCGCCATGACAAGCGAAGAGTGGGACGTGCGAAAAGGGGACCTTGTCCCAACCTGGCTGGGCGCGTAGACCGAGCCCTGGGTTCTCGCTAAACGCGAGTCACGCGTCCTCCATGACTCGCTCTTTCAGTGCGGGGCCTCTAACTCGGGGTCCCAACTTGAGCGCCGGTGATGAGCGATGGCAGGACCTGACCATCACTCAGCGCTGGGAGAGGATCTAGAGTTCGTCTGCGTCGACGGCGGCCAACCAGGTCTTGCCGGTATCACATTCACTCTGAATTGGGCACCAGCGACAGGCAATACTCGGGCGGAAGATGGGTGTGTCTGCGCCGCTGAGCAGCGTCTGGTGCCGCTCGATGCCGGCAACGACTCGGTCGGCGGCGCTCCAAAGCAGATCCTGGGACACAGTTCGACACTCAGACGAGATTCATCGAGGTAGTAGCTGGCTAATGCGCGAGGGGGAGTGCCGTATCTCACGGTTTCTATCAGTGCGTAGAACCGCAGGTCGTCGACGTGGGTGCGGCTGCGCCGGCCGGTCTTTAGGTCGATGAAGACTCGCCCGCTTCGGTCACCAGTTGGGCCTCCCAGACTCAGGTCGACCTTGCCCGACAACACCAGCTTGCTGTCAAGAAACTCGTAACGACCGCGAACTTCGACCGCTGGTCGCCACTGCGGCTTGGCCCCGAGCGGAGGGAATCCATCGAGGAACGCTTGCGTGGAGTTGGCTGCTTCGCTGCGCAATTGGGCTCGCTCAGCTTCGGGCAGATGAAGTAAATAGTCCGCGATCGGCGAGCCATCGTTGGTCAGAGTGGCGATGGCCTGATCGACGAGTTCATTCGCTATCGGTAAGGTTCGCCAGTGGACAGACAGTTCGATGGCCTTGTGCGCGACGGTGCCTCGAGCGACTGGAACACTCCAAGCAAACTCACGCTGCAGCTCATGGATATGGCGGGCCTCGCAGCCCAAGACCTGGCTGAGCAGAAACTTACTGATGAATAAGTTGTCTCCATCGTTGAGGTTGGCAGCGACCGGTCGCAGGCCCGTGGCGAGTCGGGCACGGAGCCCTGCGGCAAGGCCATCAGGGAAGACCGGCCGTTGTTTGCTGGTCGCTCCTAATTCCTGAACTACGCGCTCTTGAGCTTCGTTCAGACCCAGAAGTGCGTTTGGTGTTGTTTCGCTCACATATCGGACTCTAGGACGGAGTAGTCTTTGGGCGGTGTTACCGGCCTCGCGATCGGTGACGCGACCACCCGTGTACACCGTGAGAAGGAGCTACATGAGCACGCCTCGCAAGCTCTGTGTGTTCTTTTGCGTGCTCGCGTTTGTTGCGATCTGTGCGCTGGCGCTCACGCTGAACACCACGGGTCGGTATGGCTTCGCAGGACGGGGTGGTATCGAGTCCGAGCTAGTCGATCAGGCCGAAACAATCATCGGTGCTGATGCGGTTGGCGCTGTGGTTACTGCCAACGGACGGGACCTAACTGTGGGTCTTCCCGACGTAGTGGTTGCTTCCTTTGACCGCGAAAATCTGACGAGCCAACTCAAGGCGATCGTGGGCGTGCGCTCGGTGGAACTGGTCGGCGAACCAAGCATTGAGGTTTCACCTGACGGTTCGGGTGCACCGGAACCCACGGCGGTAGCTGCAGTCGAACCAGCGCCAACAGCTACAGCCGAACCGGCGCCTGTGCCGACCGCCGAACCGACACCTGTTCCGTTGACGCTCGCAGAGGTTGTCGGTGGCGTGGACCTAGGCGCCCTTTCCTTCGCACCGGGTACCTCCCGAATTACTGCAGAGGGCGCCGTCGTACTCGACAATATCGCCGATCAGTTGCACGCCTTCTCTCGGGGATCTGTCCAGGTTCAAGCCCATACCGACAATGTCGGCGATCCTGATGTGAATGTGTTACTTAGCCAGGTCCGCGCCGAAGCGGTCGTTACGTATTTGATTGATCGAGGTGTTAGCGCATCGCTGTTGACAGCTCGTGGGTTTGGGGCCCAAACCCCAATCGCCGACAACTCGACCGAACAAGGACGAGCCGCGAACCAGCGGGTCATGCTCGTTGTTGAAGGGAACTGATCATGTTCTACATCGCACTCGAGATCATTGGTTGGCTCGCGCTGGTGTTTGCGCTCGGCCTGCTACTGATGTGGCTTCTCATGCGAGGCAGCGCAGTGGTCAGTTCTCATGATTGGGAAACTGCTCAGAAGCAACTCACCCAGGCTGAGCTTGATCGCTCATCGTTCAACAATCAGCAGCTCCGACTCACCGCTGATCTCGATGCACGCACCAGCCAAGTAGGCGATCTCGAAGCAGCGTTGCGATCGCTTGAAGTACAGACTGGGTCAGCTGCGCTCGATGTCCATGCGGCGAACTCTGTAGCTGCCGATGTGTCAGGTGGAACGGCATCGGGTAACTCGGCCTCTGTTCGTGCCAACGCACCGGCACCCTCTGGAATTGTGCTTCCAAGACTGGCTGAATTGCAGGTCGATGCATCGTTTGTTACCGGCGATGCCGATATGGGCACGACACCGGCTTCTAAATCTGCGGCGGTAGAGGATCTACTCGCGCTCCTTGCTGCAACCCAACAAGAGGCTGCTCGGGTTTCTGATCTGGAAGCACGCATCGAAGACTTGACAACGGTCGGTGCGGGTGCGAGCGCTGGTGTGTCGGTATCGTCGGCACGCATAATCGAGCTCGAATCCGAAGTTGGCCAGTTGCGCGGGCGGGTCGACCAGACCATTGTTGTCGAGGGCCGCCTCGCGGACCTTGAAGTCGAGGCTGGTCGCGTTGCAGGGCTCGAAGCGCAGCTCGAAGCTCTTCGGGCCGAGCGCTATGCGCAGCTTGAAGAAGAGTCTCCGGTCGGCGAGTCCGGAGAGTCGTTGGCCGAACTCGAGCGCGAGCTCGAAACTGCCCGTACTGAATCAGCAACCGAATTGAAGGCGCTTCAGCAGCGGGTCGACGATCTGCACGCTGATGCTGAACGTGTCCACGAGGTCGAGGCTCGGCTGATCGAAGTCGACACTGAGGCTCGGCGAATGACCGCCGAAATCGAGCGGTCTCAGAGTGCTATATCGGTCGCTGAAACCCGCTCATCAGCGTTCGAAGCGCAGATTATGTTGTTGCAAAACGAACGTGACCAGGGACCGGAGGCTTCTATCGATAGCCCTCTACAGCGTGCAGAATTCGAGCGACGGGCGAACGAAGCCGAAGCCGAAGCCAAGGTTGCCCAGAGCCGAGTGACAGAGCTTGTTGCCCAGCTCGTTGAAGCTCAGAGCCAAACGTCGGCATTAGAAACGCAGGTTGCCGAAGCCGAGCGGGTCGCAGAAACCGAGCGGGTCGCCGAAACGGCGCACGCTGCAGCAGCAACCCAAGAAATGCAGGCACTCGAAGAGCAGTTTGGACTATTGCGCTCTGAGCACCTCGCAACCGTTGAGCGGGCACAAGAAGCCGAGCAGGCATTGGCGTCAAGTCATGCCGAACTTGACGCAGCACATGTGTTGGACACTGACCGTGTCGACGATGTAGTCGACGTCGAGTCATTGCGGTCCGAACTCAGCGAAGCTCGGGTCGACCTCGATCGGATGGCGGCACTTCGGGCGCAGGTCACGGGCCTTCGTGTCGACGCCGAGAGTGCGTTAGCACTGGAGAAAGAGAACACAGCACTTCGAGCCGGACAGGAAGAACTTGACGGCATCCGTGATGAACTCGAAGATGCCCGCAAGATGCTGGTCTCGACTCAGTTACGAGCTGACGAGGCTGAGAGCGCACTTGTTGCCTCGCAGCTTGAGTTGACCGAGGCAGTCGATGCCCGGCGTGCGAACATCGATGCTCAGACAGCAGCGGGGGCGGAGGCCGAGCAGGTCAAACAAGATGCGTTGACGCGCATCGGAGCGGCTGAACCGTTGGTTGCCGAGACGCGACAGACTGCCGACCAGAGTGCCTCCGATGCTGCACAGGCTGCCGAAGACACCGCCCAAGCTAAGGCTGCGCAGGGCGCGGCTTTGAAGCAGACAAGCGAGGACGAGCATGCCGAAGCGGCCCAGTCCCGAGACGCTGAGCTCGCTGTTGAACGAGCCAACAATCTGGCAGCGGCAGAAGCCACGGCCAAACAGACAGCTCGAGATGCGGCAACCCGTGCTCGTAATGCCGAACAGGCGGCTGGTACTGCCGAGAAGCGAGCAGCCCAAGCTGTTGCTCCTGCCAAGAAGGCTGTCGCGAAGAGGGCTGATGGCGATCAAGGTGGGCGCCGGGATGATCTCAAGCTCATCAGCGGTATCGGCCCGAAGATCGAACGTATGCTGCATGCTCAGGACATCTACACGTTCGAAGAGATAGCGGCTTTCACTAAGGCCGATGTCGCTCGTGTCGATGCTCGGCTTGAGAGCCTGAAGGGTCGTATCGAGCGCGACGGTTGGATAGCACAAGCCCGCTTGTTAGCTCACCAGCGCGACCAGGAAAACGGTTAGTCCATCGGTCGATACCGGCTCGAAGTCGGCGATGTCACACCCTGGCGCGATAGTGGTCATGTGGTGGAGTCACAGTCAGTCCAATTTGGGGAAGCAGCTCGTTCGCTGGCCGGTCGCGCCCGGTCGCTTGGGTTGGCTACTCCCGTCTTTAAATCGCCGCCCTGCATCGTCGGGGTAAGTCGCACGGTCCGGTACCGGACCGATGGGCAAGCGGTGATCGCTGTGGCCTTTCGCGGCCGGCCATGGAACGCCGTGTTAGCGGACATGATCGAGGGCATCTTGCACATCAATGTTTTCAGTGGTGCAGCGCTCTCTCGTGCTCGCGACGACTTGTGGGAGATCTTCAGCGTCTCATCTGAGGTTGCAGCATAAACGTTGGTAATCGAGCACAGGATAAGCCTGTCGCCGGTCTACTATTACTGCGCTGGCCCGGGTGGCGGAATCGGCAGACGCAGGGGGCTTAAACCCCCCAGAGGGGCAACCCTCGTACGGGTTCAAGTCCCGTCCCGGGCACTCTTTCTTGACCTTATGCCGACTTGGCGCTGTCTGTGTGCACCGTTTTGGGTTGGCGGAGCTCAGCTGGGTGTTGACCGAACATGCTGGGAGCCTCTCCTGGGTTAGACGGTTGCGACGGTCAGGTGCGAGTAAATAGTAGCGAGAGGTGTCAGTGGCGTCGTCGGTCAAGGTGACGCCGCCGGCTCTGTGAGGCCGTCGACCTAGTAACCGACCGATTTAACTGCGCTGAAACAGGCCCCTGTGCTGACCGCTTCTGAGCCGCCTCACGGACCTGCAGGTTGGATGCGACAAGCCGATCTTTAGGCATTGAGTCAAGGGTTTGAGAGCTGTCTCATCGGGTTTACTTATCATTTGGCGTGACGCGAAGTTGCGAACATGACATGTCGACAAGTTGTAAGGCTCTGGCGATCGCTGGTCTGTTTGAGAACGCCGCTCAACCGCTGACTTCGCGAGCACTTCGTAACGCAGGGTTAGGTGGCGCTCGATCTGTTCGATCAGACTGGTGCCGTGGATACATCAAAGATTGCTGTTGTTGGCGCAGGCACGATGGGTGCTGGTATCGCCCAAGTAGCTCTAGAAGCTGGGTATCCGGTCACGCTGATCGACAGCACGCAGGAGGCCGTCGACCGAGGTCAGCAAACGATCCAAGGTTTCCTCGAGCGGAAGGTCACGAAGGAAACGCTTACGGGACAGGAACGTGATGAGATGCTCGCCCGATTGGCGACGAGCACCGATATCGAACAGGGTGTCGCCGGCGCAGACATGGTGGTCGAGGCCGTGTTCGAGAATCTGGCGCTGAAACAGGATGTCTTCAGTCGGCTCGATGCATGCTCGCCGCCTGGCGTGATTCTTGCGAGTAATACTTCGACGCTTCCGATTTCGAAGATCGCTTCGGTGACGACCAACTCAGAGCGAGTTATTGGCACCCATTACTTCAGCCCAGTCCCATTGATGCGGCTGGTCGAGGTAGTGCGGGGCCAAGATACCAGTGACGAGGTAGCGGAACGAACGGTCGCGTTGTGTGAGAGCTTCGGAAAGAGCCCAATATTGATTGGCGACGTTCCTGGCTTCATCGTCAACCGCTTCTTATGTCTGCTCTACAACGAGGCCGCCAATCTGATCCACAGTGGTGTGGCTACAGCGGAGGACATCGATTCGGCTCTGAAGCTGGGTTGCAACTGGCCAATGGGTGTGGCCGAGATCATGGATCTAGCCGGGGTGGACATTACGTTGCAGGCGCTGACTGCCATGCACGAGATGACGGGCGAGCAGCGCTACGAGCCGTCGCCACTACTCAAGCAGATGGTGGCCAACAACCATCTCGGTCGCAAGACGGGTCAAGGCTTCTACGAACACTCATAACCGGCGAACCCGGAGGCATTCACAGAACCTCAGTTGTCTGGACTCGTAGCTAACGGCTTGTTGCCTGTCTCATCAGGTGGAGGTTTCCTGGACGTTGTGGCCAGTTGATGATGCAGCACCTGCGTTGTTCAGCAGACGGGCACCGGTGAGATGGCCCGCCTAGAGCCAGCACAACCAATCGGCGGTCTTGTGATGCCTGGACCATGTGTCCGGTCTCGCTTGGTCGAGGCACAACCGCGCCGTGTCGCTGATCGCAGTGTCGCGGACCTCATGGGCACCGTTCGTGCGAAAGATAGAAAGTTGTCCACGAAAACGGCGGTTGAGGTCATGGCCAATGCCATGTCGATGGGAGGCCGTGGGGTCTACGCTGGTCGCATGCATGCGATTGTTGTCGGAGCGGGGGTTTCTGGCCTGACGACAGCGTCAGCACTTGTCGAGGACGGGTGGTCGGTTGACATCGTCGCTAGGCATCGGCACCCCGACACGGTTTCGGTCGTCGCTGCGGCGATCTGGACGACGACGAATGCTGAGCCGCAGGTCCTGGTTCGACAATGGGCGTTGGCCACTCGAGAACGTTTCGCGACGATCGCTGCTGACCCAACCAGCGGCATCGTTCCGCTTATGCAGCGGGAGTTTGAGCGGCTCGATCCTGGACCGCTGTGGTGGGAGTCCACGCCGTATGTCCGACGTCTTGATGACCACGAGTTACCCGCGGAATACGCTGCCGGCTTCGAGGTCGACGGCTTCATCATTGAGCCTCCGACGTATCTCGATTGGTTAACGAACCGTCTTATCGAGCATGGGGTTACCGTTGCCACCAACGAGGTTGCAGCACTCGAAGACCTGGAAGCAGACGTGATCGTTAACTGCACCGGTTTGGGCGCCCGCGACCTCGTTGGGGATGGCGCAATGTTCCCGATCCGAGGTCAGGTGGTGGCGGTCGCTAATCCCGGTATCAGCGATGGAGTTTCGGACGAAAGCGATGCCGACCGCGTCGCGTACGTGTACCCGCGGAGCCGAGAGGTGATCCTGGGTGGAGCTCGCCAAATCGGTAATGAAGAGACTTCGCCGGACGACGATCTCACCGAGCGCATCCTCTCTGATGCAGCACGACTCGATCCACTCGTGGCCGGCACCGAAGTCCTCGATGTTCGGGTTGGCTTGCGTCCTGGTCGCCCCGAGGTTCGCGTTGAGGCAGGTGTGCTAGGCGACGGCCGGACGGTCGTGCACAACTATGGCCACAGCGGTGCAGGCTTCCTGCTTTCGTGGGGGTGCGCGCTCGATGTCGTCGCCCTGGCCAACGCAGCAATCTGAAGATCCACAGCTCAGTGCAGCTGGGAGACAAAGCGGGCGCCGGTGCGCCTCGTCGGGCGATTGTTCCTCGCGGGCTCGACCTGGTTTGATCGGGCGACCCAGTAATCCAGCCCAGTAATCCAGCCCAGTGTCCGGGATGTCAGAGGTCTCATCTCAGACAGTGTTTCTCATCTCAGACAGTGTTTCTCATCTCAGACAGTGTTTCAGTCAGGAACGA
>Ga0209091_10001372_pt1 | contig 21390 bp, 27 predicted proteins | sample ArcticOcean_MG_C_6_FD_187438 | JGI IMG/M metagenome (GOLD analysis project Ga0209091, IMG submission 187438) | Marine microbial communities from western Arctic Ocean - ArcticOcean_MG_CB8_128 (SPAdes) (version 2) | ecosystem: Environmental > Aquatic > Marine > Oceanic | place: Arctic Ocean...
TTAACGTTGAATTTCTTATGCCATCCTTTAAAAGCTGCGCCCTGAGCGACTTCCAAGGCATTCTTTCCTTGTGTTTGACTAATTCATTGACCTCTTGTTTATATGTGTCTATTGGCAAGATACCATGTCCGTACTTAGTCTCCATATTTTTATAGCATCTTCCACGCTCTTTTGCTAGGTTTGCACTAGCTTTTATAAGATAATATGACCATGCTTCTGCGTACTCGTCAACCGTATCAAGGGCTTCATCATTATACTTTAATCCACGCTTCGCTAAGAAGTATGCAAAGTTAATGATACCTACACCTAATGGTCTTCTATTCATAGTTGATCTCTGTGCTGCAAGAATAGGATAGTCTTGATAATCTAATAGAGCATCAAGAGAACGTACAGCTAAATCACAATACTTCTCGAAGTCCTTCGGATCATTAATTAAACCCCAGTTGATTGCACTTAGAGTACACAAAGATATCTCACCTTTGTTTGCATCATCATATGATTCTAATCCATGACTAGGTAGATTAATTTCACAACAAAGATTAGACTGGTGTATCGGTGCTTGTTTCTCAATGAATGATCCATGTGTATTTGCATGGTCTACATTCTGTAGGTATATCCTACCTGTCTCTTTACGTTCAGTTAGAAATTGAGAGAATACCTCAATAGCTGGCAGAGACTTCTTACGTACACGTGATCTCTCATACTTTTCATATAACTCTTTGAATAGATCTTGATCCTCAAAGAATGCATCGTATAATCCTGGCACATCATTGGGTGAGAAGAATGTTATCTTACCACCCTCTATTAATCTTTCGTACATAAGCTTATTAAACTGGAAGGCATAGTCCATGTTACGTACACGTGTCTCATCTGTACCACGGTTATTCTTTAATACTACAAGATCTTCAAATTCATAATGCCATACAGGAAGATAAACTGTTGCTGCACCACCACGTACTCCACCTTGTGAACAAGACTTAACCGAAGCTTGAAACAATTTAAGGAATGGAATTAATCCAGTATGTACAACAGATCCATCACCTATGTGTGAACCTACAGCTCTTAGTTTACCAGCATTAATACCTAAGCCAGCTTTCTTTGAGATGTATTTAACGATTGATGTTGATGTTGCATTGATAGAGTCTAATGAATCATTAGTCTCAAGTACTACACATGACGAAAACTGTCGTGTCGGTGTTCGTACTCCTGCCATGATAGGTGTAGGTAGAGATATATAGAACTTAGATATAGCATCATAGAACTCACGTATGTATTTCATACGTCTTCCATTATACTTGCCGAACAATGTCATAGCAATCATAATGTATAACACCTGAGGTGTTTCATATATAGTTCCATCTGATCTGTTCTGCACAAGATACTTAGATCTCATTTGTTCCATACCAGCATACGTGAAGTCATCATCACGTGAGTGATCTAATATGTTATCATTAATATAACTTAATTCAGAGTCAGAGTATTTGTTTAATATATCTGCATCATAGACCTTTGCTTCAATGTTATGATCAATGATCTCTTTAAGTGGCCAAGGATCTTTATCACCATACACTAATTTCTTAAGCTTATAATTGATTAGCCTTGCTGCTACTGTTTGATAATTAGGTGTTGCCTCAGTGATTAGTTCTGCCGAGGATTTGATTAAGAGGTCATGTATGTTAACTGACTCCATCTCATTATATAACTGGATGTTGGCTCTCATTTCTATCTCAGAAATACTTACTCCAACTAAATCATTACACGCCCATTCCAGCACCCGGTGAATTTTGTTAATGTTGAATGGCTCAGTTTCACCACTGCGCTTGGTTACGAAAATCGACGTCATGTCACTCCAATTAATTAATATATTATATCACACAAAGTGTGAAAGTACATACTTATAATATATTGTTTACTGATAAATAAATGTTTTCTCTTGTTTTATATATAGGAACACCAGCAAAGTAGGCAGCTGGACTTATAGAATCTAAATTCACAATGGTTCCTTTATTACTCTCAAGTAAGTCATGATTTAGAATGTATTGACCTTCACGATAGAGTTCTTTAAACTCTTCCGCTATATCAATTGACGTATTGTGACCTAAGTCTTCTAAGACTTTAAGTATATCTTCCTCAGCCATACCAGTCTCTTCCTTTAAAAGAAACAACGCAGCTGCGTATGAAGCAATTCTAGATTTACCGAATGGTACCTTCTCTAGAATTCTTTTAATATTAAATACTAACTTATGAAATACTGTATAAACTTTCTTTTGGGCTGATGTTTGTTGAGCACCTTTAACTAATAACTTACCTTTAGCGTCAATTACGCCTGCATCAAATGCCTCAGTCTGATCCCACTTAGTTGTAAGTAAGCGTACAAATTTATACGTAATGAATAAATCTACCGCAGACTCGTTTAAATACTGACTCATAGTTTCCTTAATACATCTATAATAGTTGAGTCCAATGGAATCTCAACATGATCATCTTCTGGTAGATAGTTTAAATATACCAAGAAGGTTTTAACAGTACTTAGCAGAGTTAGATCTGTCTTAGACATTAATATCTCTGCGCATATACTTGGTCCTAACACATTACCTAATATAATAATATGGTTTAAAATCAATCGCTCTTTCAAATCATCATCACGATAGTACCTGTTGACTAACCGATTGATATATTTAAATCTTGATATATCTTCTTTAAAATCTTCTGTGGTTGCCCACTTATCTTTCTGATAATGCTTTGCAGCATATAACTCGAAGTTATTCTTAGTCAATTCCATAATATATATTTATCCTTTAAAGGGGTGTTACTACTTTTTATACCACGCTTTTTTCTTCTTTTTAGCTGGCTTTGTTGCTGGCTTAATAGTTTCCATAGGTGGCGTTTCTGACTTTGCTGTTACTGGTGGTGCTTTTGTTACACCGTTCCACGCATCAACATCTGCCTGAGTATTTGGACTTGCTGCTAATAGTTCGCCTGTTGGTGAATGATATCCATTCACACTTGCTACAGTACCTGGCGGGTACATTCCTTTACTTTCCATACTATCTCCTAATTATTTAAACATATATCTTGGAGCCAAAAGGTTTTAAATCTTTCAGACTCCTTTAGTTTTACTTTAACGTGGTTGGCTCCTAGTGTATCTATAACACCTTCTTGACCATCATTCGTTTTCACTTTATCTTTCACGCTAAATAGTTTACCAGCCACAAACTTTTCTCTTAGGTTTGAAGCCTTCTTTAATTTTATATCTTGTCTAAAAGATTTCTCTTCTTTTAAACCCATACCTTTACGAACATCATTCATTAATGCTTCAGCATCTCTAAATTTCTTTGGTAGACCACTAGTAAATCCAACTAGATCATTCTTACTTGCAGCAGCTCTCATCTTAGAGGCTGACATACCTTCTGCACCTTCTGCATCAGGATCTCTCTCACCAGCATTGATAACCTTTATAGATGCAAAGTCGTATAAGCCATGCTTACCCTTTGTACCATTGTACTTGTTTATCAATTGGGTAAATTCTTTTACTCTATCAGAGCCAACAACTAATTCAATGTTCTTATATCCGTCCTTGTATGCAATAGTTAATGCATCGAATATAGTCTTGACCTTCTTATCCATAAGAATCATTCGTGCATGAGTAGGAAATACCTTACGCATGTACTTAATCTTTGTCTTCCAGTCTAGGGGATTCTTTTTATTATCAGTGGTTTGTGTTGCATAAATTCTATGGTCACCTGTTCCTTTAGCGTGACTTACATCTAAAAGCTTTTCATGACCAATAGTTGGAGGGTTAAAGCGACCCCAGTTAATAGTAACTGTTTCGGCTGCAGCCTCTTCGAGATAGTGTTCTTTAAAACTATGCAATGACATTAGCTTGCTTTCTGCATCATGTCAGAAACTTTAGTCTTCTTATCAAACTTTGCTACTGTTTTATCTCCAAAGACAAGTTCATTATCATCAAAGTAGATATCCTTTCTGCTAACCTTTGCCTTCGCTACTGCCTTTGCAAAGTTTCGATCCTTCATCATGTAATCGATCATAGCATCTCTATCCATATCCTTTACTAACTCTGAATGATGTACTCTCTTTGATCCTGCTACACGAGCCTTCATACTTGATTCTCTAATTTCTTTTACTGTTATCATCGTGATTCAGACTCCCATCCTTTGATTATGTCTTTACTAAAGTTATTGTAACTAAATTCCATACGGTCTACGATCTTCACTGCACCATTTGTTAGGTGATCTATAGCAACATAGCCTTCAGCTCCTGTTACTCTGAATCCGTCTTTAGTCTTTATAAATGTATTTATACTATCCATACTGTCCAAGTGTGTTAACAGCTTCTTTTTAGCCATAACTAATTCATTCTGCATATCAAACATACTTATAAGGCCTGATTTGTTAACATCTGAGAAGAATTCTAGTGCATCCAGCTTGGCTTGTTCCTTCCTATCTTTCCCAGCATCACTCTTAAGCCTTTCTTTTTCGGTGTTATATCGATTTTCGATCCATCCGATAAGTTCTGCCACATACGTTTTGGAGTCTGTTGTTTCCTCTTGCGCTCTAACTTTCGTATTGCGAAAGGTATTGATATATAAATTAATATCTGTATTTGTAGATACGTCAGTAAGCGTACTGGAAGCGATCTTCTGGAAGAGCTTACCTGCATTTGAGATGTGTTTCGTAATTTCATTTGTTTCCTTTTTAGATAATGTGGCTAAACCAGATATGTCAGGGAAGTTAGCAGACTTCTGCCATACACTTCTTACTTTCTTAAACGCTGCAACGGATACTCCGAAGCTTGCACTCATTTTTTCAAAGGTTGCACCTTGGTAATAAGTATGCCACACTACACCGATCTTTGCTGAGATTATTTCTTTTGCTGCTTCAACGGGTACTGCATATACTATAGTATTAGGGTGGAAAGTTATATACTTCACACCATCAATTGTTTGTTTTTTAAGATCCTTTTTAGTGAACATGATATCACCTTGGTAGACCCCTTTCTTTATACCAAGTTTACTTAATTCTTGAAAAGCTACTGTGAGTTTTGCTGCTAAATCACCAGAGGTATCGGCTTTAACTTCTTTAACGCTCTTATATACCTTGGGATTCTTATTGAATATTCCTTTCTTTGCAACAAAGAACTTACCATCGCTAGGGTCAATGCCAGCAAATACAGCTGGTGCACCATCCCATTTAACCGTTACCTGTTTAGTATCATTAGTACTTCCAGCCAACATATCTCTGAGATCACGTAAAGCAAAGATAGCATCACGTGCTCCTTTGACTCCACCATCTATAACCATATCTTCGATATGGGTCATGTGAGTATTCTTAGCTTCTATTATGTGTTGTTTTAAATTCATATTATCTACTTATTTTAACAAATGCGCTTGAGTCTGCTGATTTAGATCCAGCATAATTAATCATTCTTGATACTAGTCTATTTGCTTTTATAGTAGATGCATTATTGAATGCCTCAATAATAGTTACAACGCCTAATTTAGAATGAATCCATGGTGCTTCTTTCTTTGCTAGTTCTTCATCGAATACTTTACGTGTCATCTTATCAAGTTTAGATACTCTATTATAAAAGTCTCTACGTGCTTTATCACCTTTCTTAGATGGATCAGCAATTAATTTAGCTGTTTTAATAAGATTAGCATTTGTTTCTATTTTAGGCATATTAAGGATTTCAAGTGAGTCTGCGATTAGGCCATAACCCATACCCCCACCTCTTGCACCTTTACCTGTGATCTCAATCTTGTGAGTACCATAAGATTTATTAGCTGCTATAGCAAGTACATTACCTTCTTTTGTTGTTATATTACCACGTGCTGTACTCCAAAAGGTTCCTCTTTTCTCCCCTTTTACATTTAGGTTTTTAATTTTATAGCTATCTGGAGGTACTGGTACTTCTTTGTTATATTCTTTAAAGTTTCCATCACCTTTATCAATTATCTTAAGAGATATACCGACAATTCTTCTTGCTATATACTCTTCTAACATATATACATTTAAAGCATGAACAGTAAGTACTGGTATATTTTCAGCATCAAATTCTTTTGATAAGGCCCATATATCACCAGGGTTCCACTTATCATTATTTAGATTCTTCATATCATTATTTCTGTATGCATCTTTTTTCTTTGAGAATATGTCATTGTGTTTTAAATCATCGCGATGGAATGTCATACCTTTATTAATAAATTTATTATCAAGTAATACCACTGCCGATAAGTACGAACTCTTTCTCCAATCCTCTGGTATACCTAACATAGTCTTAAGATCTGTACCACCAGTAAATGCACGATTAGTATGTTTACTTAATATCTCATCAGTAAAATATTCGTATGTCTTTTTTCCTTCTTTTGTGACAGCTGCACACCATAAGGCTTGTGCTGATTCAGTTTCGGCTGTAGCTTTTGTGCCTGGACCTGCACCTGCCGTCTCACCGCCGAATAGTCTAGACTTAAAGATATGGCTGCTTAATACGTTTTTACCATCATTTGTACCAAGAGAGAAGCTTTTACCATCTCTTGTAAATTGATCTAAGGCATTTAATGCTGCCTTCTTATCTGTTACTGTGAACAAATCATTCTTATGCCCTTTGCCTGGAACCATCTTGATAGGTGTACCTTTCTTAATTAAGTCTTTAAGTATGTTTACTCTTAATTCACCAGTCTCATTATTCTTACCAGCAAGATCAGCGGGTCCTAGTGGAGCTTCAGTGATAAACTCTTCTACCCAACCTGAATCATCATCTTGTGGTCTTGCAGGAGACTTCTCTTCGTATCTTGTCTTACGATCAAGCACCTTAGCAAACTCTCTATGGTTTAAATTAAAATGATCAGCAGCAATGTCTTGTATTCTTTGTTTAGACAAGCCTCTTGATATAACATCAGGATCTTTCCTTAATGCTTTCATCATAAGCAAGGCTGCTTTATACTTATCTTTATGTTGGTTTCTATATATCATTCGCTTCACCTTCTTCGGAAGCAAATCTATTATACGCATACCTGTATCTTCTTGTACCTTTTCGTTAAAACTTAACATTAATTATTTTTCATCCATGTTTTAGCTGCCTTATTCTTTGGCATAGTCTTTGACCATTTAGTAATCTTATTTAATACCTCACGAATTATCGTTGGTGTTTTCTCTCTTACAGAGTTATCTATCACGAAGAATAATCCTCTAAATGCCTTCTTCAATGGTGGCAAACTCTTATCTAATTCTTTGTATTTCTGTGTAACAAGCTCTGGACCGATAGTTCTTTCACCTGCCGCTCCTCGTTGTCTATCAGATTCTATTGAATCTTCTAAAGGAATAGTTACATATACCATAGCACATTCATATCCAAGTGCTTCTAATGTTTTCTTTTGTCCTAGTACCTTACGTGAATTTGCACCTGTACCATCTATAACAAGACCTAATCTACCGATCACAGCATGTCTTTGTTTGGCAGCTGTGTGTCTTTTAGATACATCTCTTATAACACCACGTTCGAATGCTCTTTTAGGATCAATTACAACTGCACCTTTTTCGTCAGTAAGACCTGCTTCTTTCATGTAACGAGTGAACTCATGGTCAGAATTAATTACTTTATATCCAAGCTGTGGACCAAGTGACATCCAGTCAGACACGTAAGACTTGCCTGCGCCTGGAGCACCAGCCATAAAAACTGCGTGGAATATAGAAGGATCGTTTCGACCCTCGAGAAATAACTTTAAAGACTTCATCTGACCTTTATATAATTGAGATATAAAGGTATTTATAACTTTTATAAATTCTTGATAATCTTATTGAGGTTCTTTATTTTACTGTACTTTTTAAGCTTCTTTAGCTTAGGTTCGATCTGTTGTTGGATATTTGTTAGGCTAACGTAACCATAGTAATCTAAAATCATTACCATAGCCATAACATCACCTAACTCCTGTTCGAGTTCTTTTATATTGTCTTCATCATACGGGCCAAACCTAATTAACTTAGAGTTGGCCTGTATAACTTCTGCGCATTCTTCTGATAGAATGGTCAGGGTTTCTTTTACATTCATTACTTTTTAAATTCAGCTGCCTCAGATGATCCGTGCGTTGCTGTTCCTTTCGTATATGAATGAGCTCCCATACCAGCCAGCTCTCCGGCTTGTACAATAAGATACTCATCTCTGATAGGTTCTCCTGCAAAGAAACATTCTAATATTTCTCTCACTCCATCAGCATATCTTGTCTGTGCTGATAGTGAAGTACCTGATGTATGAGGAGTCATACCGTGATTAGGCATTGATCTCCATACGTGGTCATTCGGTGGTGGCTGTGGAAACCAAACGTCTCCAGCATATCCTGACAATTGACCAGACTCGCATGCACGAGCTATAGCATCTTTGTCACATATCTTACCACGTGCCGTATTAATTATGTATGCACCCTTCTTACACTTCGCGATCAATTCATCATTGAACATATGCTCAGTCTCAGGGTGTAGTGGACAACTAATGTTAATCACATCACAATGTGCAACCATAGATTCGACTGAATCATGATATGTTAAACCTAGTTCTGTTTCTATTTGATTACTCAAACGATGTTTGTCAAAGTAATGTAGATGTACATCAAATGGTTTCATCTTTCTTAGCATGTCTAAACCAATTCGACCTGCTGCAATAGTACCAATGTGCATACCTTCTACATCATATGATCTAGATACAGCGTCAGCAATATGCCAACCTCCATCATTAACAATTGCATGTTGAGTAGTGAAGTCTCTTACTAAGACTAAGATCTGCATAACAATATGTTCTGCCACTGATCGTGAGTTACAATACGTAACTTCTACAACGTCAATGTTGTGGTCCATCGCTGCTTCTAAATCAACATGGTCTGAGCCAATGCCAGCAGTAATTGCCATCTTAAGATTAGGAGCTGATTCCATCAGCGCTCTTGTTACATAATATGGAAAGAATGGTTGAGAGATAACAATATCTGCATCAATTAATTCTTTATCTGCCTCACAACCGAATCCATCTTTGTCAGATGTGACTACAAGTGTGTGACCTAAACCTTCTAAATACTTTCTTAAACCTAATTCACCTGACACACAACCTAGTAATTCACCTGGGTTGAAGTCTCTGCCCTGAGGGCTGGGTAGGGTCATCCCATCTGGATAGTTATGTATTACTGGTAAATCTTCTAATGGATAGCTTGTAGGCATTCCATTTGTTGGATCATCATATAGTACACAAAGGATCTTTAATCCCGTTTTTGGTTCTTCCAACGACGGTTCTACACCCTCAAAAAAACTAGTGGCTGACATCATTCTCTTCTCCTATTGATTTTGGACCTAGTACATAGTCCTGTTGTTTTAATGTATCATCTAAGATACTCTTGAGTATTTCACCAAGAGCTTCGTTAAATGACTCCTTACCATGTGGTGTCTCTAATGGATAGTCGACTACTTCATAATCAAATCCAATTGACTGAGTAGTGTCATTTAATTTGACATCCATATATCTATATATGACATTATTGAACTCACCACCTTCTAATCTTATGTACCAGTGTTGATCATCTCTACCATGTTGGTCTACAAATGACCACTTTTCGAATGGTAGATTATTGCTTTTTGACAAAGTCTACCTCGTAATCATATCCATCATATTCAAATGATATAGTTGAGTGAGAGTATTCTGATACAGTAGTACTCTTCTGACGTCTTTCAGACTTACACACTGTAGCTGTAGTTGTACCTGATTCTGCAGCTGCGTTGTTTGCACCGATTGCACCACCAATAACAGCTCCTGGTAATTTACCACCATCTCCTTCAGTTACTACATCACCAACAACTGCACCGAAGATTGCTCCCCAAAATGCTGCATTAGCAATGTCTGCTTGAGACGCTGCTGATACTTGTTGCTTACTACATACTTCAACCGTATAAGGTTCTAGATATACAACCTCACGATAATGATCTTGTATATTAAGAGTGTCTGCCATTGCTGACAATGATGCAGCAAGTAATACACCTACTGTTAAACCTATAATTTTATGTTTCATTTATTTCTCCATTCAAAGGTATATTATAACACAGTTTTAGCGGTTTGTACATACTAATTTTCATTCGGTCCTTCAATTTTATACTCGGCTGGACTATCTTCATCAGGTGGATTTCTCCATTCATGCTTATACTTCTTCATAACCTGCTTCGCCTTAGGATCTTTCCGTGTGCCACGAGTTATTGGTGGTGGTGTAGTCGGACTAGGTGGTTCGATAGCATATGAATCTCCAAGTCCGCCTGGAGTTGGTATGTTTTGTTTCTTATCTAAGTTAGAATATATACCTACACCAGCAGTACGTTCCCATGTTTCAATTATATCATCTCTGATATAACTAAGTGGAGTTCCTGTTGGATACTCATGTGTCCAGTTCAGTGCCATCTTCGCAGCATTAGTTCTTATCGTTTGGATCCTACGGTTTTCGTAGTACTCCTTACGCCTGAATTCTATTCTATCCATAAAGGCTCTTGTATAGCCTTCGTTAAAAAGTGCTTTAAACATTATTTTTTTACCCTCTTTGAAGTAGGATGTCTTTTTGCTGTATGAGTACTATGACTCATATCCTTGACAAACCTTGGTTGACCTTTTACCCTTTTCTTGGCAGTAGGTATCATTTGCTTTCCCATTTATTTCTCCACATCTATTAAATACATCACCTCAGCTTCTTTAAATAAAGCTTTGGCATCCTTTATTGAATCATCCCAATCAGTATTATAATCTTTCGGTCTAACAGCAACAACTTTCTTTATGCCAACCTGTATAATACCCTTTGCACATTCATTACAAACAGGCAAACCATATACATACAACGTTGATCCATCTAAAGAAATACCATTAAGACCAGCATTATATATAGCATTCATCTCGGCATGTACAACTAATTTATACTTTTTTTGTTTATCTTTTAATCTGGCGGCATTATCATTAATACCTCTTGGGAATCCATTGAATCCTTGTGAGAGTAATTGACCATGATCTCCAATAACCACAGCACCAACTTTAGTGCTTGGATCTTTAGACCAAGTAGATACTTCTTTGGCTAAGTGGAGATATCTATCTCCCCACATCTTGCCATGTATCTTACTCACAGTGCCAATATTTGTTCAACGAGAGCAGTCTTCTTCTCACGTCGATCTAACTCAACACCTTGTTTCCTAGCTTCCTTTTCTAATTGAACTTTAGTCATCTGCATTAGATGTTCTTTGTTCAGCATTCTAGAAATATACGGTTTTAAATTACTCATACATTAAATTCCTCATATCTATTTGCGACCTTAGGTGGTTCATCCCTCACATTGAGAGTTTGTGCAGTATCTTCTACATCATATAGTCTCATCTTAGCTCTATCAATACCTACTACAAACTTTTTATTCTTACCTGTTGGATCATTGTATCTATTCTTAAGTTGCTTAATCATTATCTGATTCATATTATCCAATTCTTCTGTGGATATAAGAGCAAACATTAAGTCAGCCGTAGCTGGTAGACCAAATGATTCTGATGTATCTTCTAAACCTACATCTGAATTACCAAACCCACCTCTTGTGGTTTGTGTGGCTGTCATAATCGGTAGATTAAACTCTACTGCCAGACCACGTAATTCTTCAGCGATTGCTTTCACATATGTGTATGAGTTAATAGAACCACCCATAGCTTTCATACGTGAGCTTGAACATATATTTAGATAGTCTATACATATCAGATCAGGTTTAAAGTCTCTCTTGATCTGTAATTCTTTTAGTAATGATCTAAAGTTATTCGCACTCGCTGCACCTGTAGGATATTCTTTTACAATAAGTTTACCTACACCTTTATCAGTTAGCTTGTGCATCTTCTTATCAAACATATCTTTCGATAGATTCTCTAACTGATCAATAGGAACATTCATTAGATTAGCATCTATTCTTTCTGCTATACGTTCTTCTGCCATCTCCATAGTTATATATAGGACATTTTTCATCTGAGTTAGAGCACCTGCTGAAACATGACACATGAATAACGACTTACCTACACCTGTTCCTGCTAAGGCAACATTCAAACTCTTGTTAACTAAACCACCTTTAGTGATCTTATTAAACATATCTAAGTCAAATGGTAAATGCTCTTCATCTCTATGATAGAATTCATAACGAGAATCAGAATCATCTACGTAATCATGTCCTACCCTTATATCAAAGTTAACACCAAGTGCTTCACTTAATACTTCAGGTAGAGAATTCTTGCCTAGAGTCTCATGCTTACCTTCAATTATATTTATAGAGTCCATAATAGCCAAGTAGATTGCTCTGTCTTGACACCATTTCTCTGTGTGTTCAATAAGCCATGGCAGTGTTTCTTCTTTCTCTTGTACACTGATCTCAGGTATAAGAGCTAATGAATCTGCTGTGACTTTAGGATTGTTTCTTAATTCAATTGATAGTGCATCAGCACTGGGTAGTTTATTAAACTTATTAACGAAGTCAACAACCTCAGAGAATACTGCTCTGTATGGCTCTTCAAAGTATATAAGTTTTAAATGAGGAATAACCGTTCTGGTATAATCCTCATTCAACATTAAGTTACGAAGAATTAATGTTTCAATCTTCATCATCCCACCCTTCTTCTAGGTGTGATGTCTTAATCATATCTGCATGACCTACTTCATATCTCTTCTTAATATGTGCCTTAAAGTCTGTGTTAGCAAAGATAGGTTTCCAAAATGATTCCTTAAGTGTCTCTGCAATACGTACCTTCTTATCTTCAATCTCACCGGTGACTTTGTCAACCTTAGAGTACCAACCAATAGTAGGCTTCACAACATATCCACCATCTAATGCAACATCTAATAGACCTGAATAGGTTTCAATACCACCTTCCCATGTAACTGCAATAGGGATCTTAGACTTCTCACGTACGAACCTTGACTTCTCTACGTTAATTATAAAGTTGTATCCCATAATTTCTGTGCCTTTCTTTTCCTGCTGGCGGCCGATGATCCAGATATTATCTGAGGAGTAGTATATACCTGTACCACCCGAAACAACCGCCTTGGGAAATAAGCCTATTTCTTGATATGTATGGTTCACCGCTAACAGGGGAATGTCGCGCATTGTAAGATAAGGGGTAGTCATCCTAAATAAACCTTTTAAAGCTTTCGCTCTTGACATATCTGCCACTGACTTCTCATTCATGGCATCATCTAGCTCCTTTTTAGAAGCTAGATTTCCGATAGAGTCAATCATAATGATGACTTTATCTTTTCTTTCGATAGCCTCTAATTGAGACACAAGATCGAACTTCAATTCTTCTACATTAGTAATGGGGCTATGTAGAACACGTGAAGTATCGATACCGAAGGATTCAAAATATTGTTGCGGGCTACCAAACTCTGAATCATAGAATAACAAAACAGCATCTTCATACTTGTCCAAGTATGCTGCTGCCATTAACAAGCCGAACGAAGTCTTAAAGTGCTTCGATGGTCCTGCTAATACTGTTAAACCTGAGGTCAGGCCTCCGTCTGGATCACCAGATAGTGCAACGTTAATCATTGGAACAGGTGTAGTCACCATATCCTTATTACTAAACAACTTAGATTTATCAAGTTGGGAAGACTCTTTTATACGAGAGTTCTTCGCTAATTTATCCATTATACCCATTTGTACTCCTTTGTTAATTCATGGTACCATTATATCACAGTTAGATGGGAAGTACATACCCTTCACCAAATTCTTTTCTTCTGTAACACTGTGGAGATATATGTACTGATGACATGTTCTCCATTTTCTCTTTAGCATATAATTCAGGATCCATACACTTCCATTCTTCTGGCCACATAATCTTATTCATGCTTACCATATCCATGGTCTCTTCAATCCTTTCTAGCATCATTACTCTTTCATATCGTGTTCCATAAAAAGGTTGTCCTTTATAATAACCTGTCTTAGGTAATTTTCTACCTTCAAATTCTATTGGCCATGGCATTGCATACTCAACTGGTATAGGAAGACTATCACCGAATCTTTTTAGATCTATCCACATATCTCTTGGATCTATATTCAATCTACATAGATGATGTCTTACATCTATATTGCCAAAGACTAATGTGATACCTTGTAGGTTATTACATTTAGCCATATGATCTGTTACGTATTTAAAATTAGATTTGATTTGTCCATTCAATGTAATACCATCAGTCTTAATAACCATACTACCTTCAGGAGCAAATGCTGCTGTATGAGAATCACCTATAGTTAACCAATCCGTATCAAGATCAGTGGATAGTAATGTTTGTGCATTGTTGCATTTGTCTTGCACACGGGCACACCAGTCTTTATCCTCCACATCTTTTCTCTTGGCTAACATGTTACCATACGCAGGCATCGGAATGTCTAATGAATAAACTTTATCAGCTAGTAAAAAGTTATCAATGTGTTCTTTAAGTTTATCATTGAATCCACCGAATAGATTAATAGATCCATGGAAGTTTACTCCATGATCTAAGTATAATATTTCAACTCTTTGGTTGTCATGATTAATACTTACATTTAAATTTTCTGCCCACGTACGTGCCCAACCATATCCATGGCTATTCTTCTTACGTGGTATTTTACTAAACGTTCCTGTTATCATAAGTTCTTATCCCAATCTCTGTAGCTCTCTGTTTCATATAATGTTTCATCTCTTAATACTGGTTCTTTACCTACATTCCAAAATAGTATATCTTTACCAGAATACTTAGGAATGAATTTCCATACCTTACCATCGTAAGTAGCTATGTTAGGAAATGGTGGTAAGTTCTCTGGCTTCTCTGATGCAGTGAATGCACGTGCTTCAGATATAACCTTTGCTCTACCTAATTCACCAGCTTTCATATTCCTACTCACTGCTACAGATACAAACTCAGCATTCGGCCAAGCTATCTGTAATGAACGTGTCAATACACCGGTTGATGTAGCAACATAGACTACATCAGGTTCTTTAATCTTACTGGCAACCTTTACCATTCCAGCCGTAACCATTTTATGTTTAAGTCCTAATGGTACAAAGAATGCATTAGGGGTTCTATCAGCCCACTTCTTTGCAATTGCATTTAGGTTTGGCATGGCTGCAATTCTATGGAAGAACACATGTGCTCCTCTCTCTATACAACATGCTTGGTGAGTTGATATTCTTTTAGATGAAGGCATAAATAAACGTACACTCTTATTGTGTCTATTAGCAACATCTAAAATTGAAACGCCAGCTAACCCAGTCCTTGGTTGAACATATACAATAATCTTTTCTTTAATACTTGATATTAAACAATCACCGCCACGAACCTTTGATCCAACTAAGTCATCATCACGTACAACTCTTATACTTTCATGCATAACAATACGTGGAGGAGGATTAGGATCTTCCCAATCACCAGCAAGATCTAAGTAATAGTTCTTTGCTTCATCTGGCTGCATCATTCCAACATCAATGTTGAATCCGTCTTCTACGTGTTTGTTATGTGGCATTATATTGGTAGTGTATTAGTATCCGGTGGCGTACCTTGTCTTTGCTTCCAACCAGATACCCATCCGCTGTTATTAGTTATAGTACTTGAAATGTGGTCAAATGTGCCGTTACCTCTTGGTACATAGTTCTGACCAAACCTTACAAAGTCACACATCACATCTTCAAGATCTTTTGGTCTACCGCCTGTGCGTTCTCTTAATATATTCATGAACTCATCATCCTTATATCCTGTAGATAACTTCTTCATACAACGAACAGCGTTGTTACCTAAATAGGTATGTGAATCTTGATCTACTGCTGTAGGATAATAGTCTGACATATCCATAGAGAATGCTGCATATTGAAAGTTAAACTTCCTATGACCTGCAGCTTTATTATGTTCATTCAAAAAGTCTACAATCTGTTTATGAGTTTTCATTTCTTTACCGTCAATCTTTTCATACAATAACCAATCGGTAAATTGAAACATTAGCTTAGGCAATTCTTGTGTCATAAAGTCTACGTTACTAAAACCTTTTTTAGGTGCTGGTGGTTGGTTACCAATAGAAGTAAAGATCGGTCCTCGCTCTTTACTCTTTATCATATCTTCGCACATTTCCTTTATACCATTCTTAGCAAATTGTGTGCCCCAATATTGTATAATGTTATTACGATATCCATGGTCATTTTCAAATGATGCACCAGAACCTGTAATACGATGACACATCATAACAAAAAACCATGTTGATAAACCCCATGTGATTTCATCATTCCATGTGTTAATCTCTCTACGTCTTTCATTCTGCCATCTCCATTTAGGAGTCTTAGAACCAAAGTGTAAGTCTTGTAATACATTAGAAAAGCCAGCGGCATTCCTTGTCTTACAGTCATATATGTCTATCTTCTGTAATAAAGGATCATCTATAATAGAGTTAGCTTCGGGTCCTTCGTAATCTAATGGTCCCCAATTAACATTATCCTGCAGCCATCCAGCTTTAGGATAATAATAATTAACTAGCACATCAAGTGCTTCTTCGTTAAGCCATTTATTCATCTATTATGGATAGGTTGTATTAAGTCAAAGTGTTTTTCATAGACATGTAAGTTCTGTACTTGCCATATCATTTTACCTGCTTCTATATGAAGATCATATGCTAATTCTTCTAACACGTGTTGTTGCCATGCATAATCATTCTTATAACCATAGACAACATCATTAGATCTCATTTGCACACAACAGTTTAATCTGCCATTACGTATATAATAAGCTACTGAGTTTGTGCATATAAAGTCAGACATACCTAAGTAGTCGTACTCAGCCCATATGTCTGGACGAGTATAGATCATTGTGGCTCTACGACCATCTGGTGCTGACTTTAATTCTTCTAACACATTATCATATTGATAACCATTCTCTTTAGAATATATTAAGTAACCATAGTTTGAATTGATAAAGCCTTCAGGAGATGCAGCATACTTCCATGCTTCAGGAGCACTACGCTCAGTACCGTATATGTCATTTATATTTAATGACTGAGACTGATACCATTTGATTTCTCGTTTAATATACTCTAGGTTAGGTTCACCGAATATGGCTGGTTCATTTGCATGAAAGCTTGCACCGATAAGTTCAATACATTTAACACCGGTTTTATCGGTAGTCATATTGAATTTATGATTCTTAGATGATACGAAGTAATCTCTTACATCTTGTACTACATGTGGTTTAATCAGCATTTTTAGGATTGTTTAAGTAATCAAGGGTAGGATCCTGGCCTTCCATCTCGCCACGAATATAAGCAACAGCAAAAGATGCATAGTTAATAAGATCTTTGTACGTGTCTTCTAGTGATTCGAAGTTATTGGCTTGGCCGGATTCAAGTAAAGATTGAGCACGAAGCATTTTGCCGTGCATAGTATCATGGATAGAGTCTACGCCACGACGATAATGCATTGCTTGTTTTACTTGTGAATTTGGATTTTGATAGTCTTCTGACTTTTTAGATTGAAGCTCTGCACATTCTTGCAGAACTAATATAGATGTTTTTTGCATGTGATTCCTTTATTAAATATATAGGTATATTATAACATAGTTTATAGTGAAAGTACATAGTCTGTACCATTAAAATTGTATTCATTTAAGAAGGTATAATCACCAGTTTTAGGATCATACAGATATACTATAACAATATTAGCTACGTGATATCCCCATTCTACTTTACGAACTAACAGATCACCTAACATAAACTTTACGTTGTGTTCACCACGTGTAACCTTTACTTCAATCTCACGTCCTTCAAGATCAAACACATCCATGAATCCATTAGGGTTATCTGTATAACCGCACTTATCTATTAGATATAACTCAGCACATTGACCCATCATGCAGTCTTCTAATATCTTTTCAGGTGTTCTGTTGTTAGGGTTCCAAGTAATCTTTTCAGACTCTTTGAATGCTCTGTCGTATAGACGCTTAGGGTCTATATCTTTTTGATTAAACGTTTCCGTAAACGAATTCAATTGCTCTATCTGCTTCTTTGTCGAAGGGTCTTGACTTGTACCAGTTTCCGTTCTCATAATCTATCTCCTTGCATAATGTAGTGATCTCTCCAGCAGTGATTGGATACTTCTTGCGTATAGCATTACCTGCAATTGAAACCATAATGGCATACATCTTTGTATACCAACCTGTGTCGGTTATCAAGTTATACTCTTTAACCATTTTCTTATTAACAAATGGACAGTCTTTGTAATTGTTCCATGTGATAGTAGTGTTAGTCATTTCATTCTTACGATGAGCAAGCATAGCCTTCTTAATTGCTGGTGGTAGGTTATCTAATAAACTACCTGATCTCTCTACGTAATCATGCTTAGCCATTATATCATACGGATTCATATCCATACCAGTAAAACAATTAAATATAAAGTTATATGCACCTTCATAAGTGCCAGGGACATAATACATACGGCTTAAGTCTTTTGTTTGAGGATCACCAATATCACCTAACTCTTTATTCAATGCATACCAGAAATGTTTGATCTTATCTTTAGGTACATCTTCAGTGAGTGGGAATACTATCCTAAACTTAGGATGTTCTATAGTGGATGATGCAGTAGAATATACGATGTGATTCCATTGACCGTAGTTGTCAAGCAATTCTTTCTCAAGATCTCCATCAAATATATGTTCATCGACATCTACTGCACACCAACCAGCCCATCCTATCACACTAGCATTAGAACGAGTGGTGTCTGGTTCATATATTGCTGGTGATATTAGCGTGGCAGACTTCTTATCTTTGAGTGGTAGGGCAGCCAAGTCAAAGAACAATCTTTCAAATGCAGCATAGTCATTGAAGTCTACACGCTTATGTGTCTTATTATCAAATACAGATTTAAATAAGGTAAGGGATTTCAAACAGTAACTCTCTCTACATTGCCAGCCTTCCAAGCTGCAAAGAGTCTAGCATATTTAGTATGCTCTTCTAAAGTAATTTTATTTACATTTGTATCTTTATACATTTGTAACCACATGTCATACGTAATATCTTCTTTAATTATCTTCATTCTTATCTCCATATAATCTAATGTATTCTGAATCTTTGTAAAAGTCAATTGGTTCACGTTCACCCGTACCATCTAATGGTCCTGGATGTGGAGTGTAACCGTCTGGTCCTGGAGGTGGATAGTGTAAACCATCATTACCATTTTGACCAATAATATCCATACGTTCATCGGTACTCCAGGCTTTTCCTGTTGATCTAGCAATACGATCTTCTTCTGCTTCAGCTTCATCCACAAAAGCATTTGGTATAATACCATGATTGCCTTCATGACTTGGTGCTGTCCAACCCGCAGGCTTAATTAGATCTGGTAGACCTAATGGATTTGGTCTTGATTCTTTCACACCAACATCCTTTGCCATATTTGCTTCTAGCACTGCATCCCATGCATTAATAGAATTAATACCCATTGCATCTAATGTGCCAATAGCAACAACACACAGATCAATAAGACCGTCTACGATCTCTTCAGCATCTTCTGTTACCATAGCTTCACGTGTTTCATCATACTCTTCCTTGATAAAATCAAGACGGAATTCAATGAACTTCTTAAGCTGGAATGGTGTTGCTGTCTTAATCCATTTATGTACACCATATTTCTGATGCATTAAATTAATATCACTTACCCAATTTGTACTCATGTGTCTCCTTTTTTAACTGTTAATAATATTATATCATACATTGCTTGAATGTACATACTTTTATACAAAAAAATCTTCGAGTGTAATACGTTTCTCACTGGTCCATCCAACTGCTTCTAACACAGGTTCGATTGCACCTAAGAATGTCTTCTCGAATTGTAAATTATAATCTACATATTGCTCAAGATTAAATTGCCTTGGAAGATAATCAACGAATGCAATAACATTCTCTTTGATAGGATTTGGCTTGACAAGATATGTAAACTTGACCTTGTCTCCACTAGTGATCTTCTGAATAGATCTACCTAACTTCTTTGATACAATTAAATTGTTATGGAGGATTGCCCCACGAATATGGATTGGTGTACCCTTCTTGTATACGTTCTCACCTTTGTCTGGATACGGATTATTCCATTTGTTTAGATTGTTTACACCACGAGGGAAGCTTACCTCTTCAGCCGATGCCTTTTTAAAGGCAACCTTGAAGTTTGCTATGTCATCTTGCACAGTTTCCTGATCAGTATCGATGATCCTCTTGAATATATCTTTGAGTGCTTGTCTACATATGGCCGGGGTAGATGATTTGATTGCTTCGATACCCATAATCTTTAACTTAGGTTGGGCATAACGAACACCTTCATTGTCATGTACGTTTAATATGTATCTCTTCTTGGCTGTCCATATGCCACGAGAAGCAATTACCTCACGACCCATGACCATCTTGTTCTCAATACCGCCGAGGGTATTATATAATTCATCATAGCATTTAGTGAGTGCACCTTCTAATGCACCTGAACACATCTTATCAAGGAAGTCAATAGGATTATTAGGGCCGAGTCTTTCAACGAATTCATTAAGGGTAACATAGACCGAGTCTGTATCAATGGCAACAACATAATCTTTATTAGTTTGCAATGCTTTGTTTAAGTAATCATTAAGGTTATTCTCTGCCCAACGAATGGTTGCTTGACCAGTTAATGTAATACCTTCGGCAATACGCATGTCAAAGTATCTAAACCATTTATTACCCATCGCACCATACAAAGAGTTGAGTAGGATCTTTAATGCCATCTGTTGGTTCTTGGCAATAGCAATACGTTTCTCTAGACCATACACTTCAGACTTGGTGGCAGTAAGCTCAAGCTCTTGCTCAGCTTTAAGTTGTGCTTGCTTGAATTTGACACGGTCATCATAGATCTCTTGAATGATTGATGGTAATATGCCAAGCTTCTTTGTACTGAACCGTGTACCGCCGACAGCTAAGGCTGTATCAGGTGTGGTATTCTTTACTTGTTTAGCTAATACAGTTTCAACAGTAACATTAGGTTCATCATCAAGAAGGATAGTCTCGGGAGACATATTGTATTGCATAATGATTGATGGATACAGAGAGTTCAAGTCGAACGAACATACCCAGTCATGCATACCTACTTGAGGTTCTTTAACATAACCGCCGGGGTATGCACCTTTAAATGATTCCTCATTCATAGGTACAGCTATACGTTTAGAATGTAAGTCACGATAGATCAGTGAATCCCATATAGCCACAGTGCCAAGTACCTGTTCATAGTTAACACCACCTTTATATGCCATGGTTAGACATAGACTAATAAGGCCGAGCTTGTCTTCCATACGATCTATTAGCTCTACGTCTTTTATATT
>Ga0209091_10001373_pt1 | contig 21389 bp, 12 predicted proteins | sample ArcticOcean_MG_C_6_FD_187438 | JGI IMG/M metagenome (GOLD analysis project Ga0209091, IMG submission 187438) | Marine microbial communities from western Arctic Ocean - ArcticOcean_MG_CB8_128 (SPAdes) (version 2) | ecosystem: Environmental > Aquatic > Marine > Oceanic | place: Arctic Ocean...
TCATTCTCCTTTGAAGCAAGAAGAATAAAGGGACAAAGATACCATCCATGGGATGGTTTGTGGAGAAACTATGAATTATTTTTACTGGTTGGGCATGAAAGAGATTTACTTGGTCTTCGTACGAATGCAAGAGGAAATAAAGATTACATGTTTAGAGCAATTACTCCTCCAGGTAAAGAAAAGCAATTATTGTTAGGACTTGCTAAGAGTATGAATTCTCTGATTGATGACCCGATGTGGTATCATTCAATTCTAACCACATGTAATACCGCTATTGTAAAATTAGTCAATAAAGTGACACCAGGCAGAATTCCATTCATCTTACGTAATTTCTTACCCGGTTATACTCCTAAGGTGGCATTTAAACTTGCCTTGATTGAAGATATGGGCGGATTTGAAAAAACTCTCGAATTAGCCAGGATTGACCAAAAAGCAATGCAATGGGATGGTAATGGTGATTATTCTAAAATGATTAGGAGTCATCTTCCTAAGTCAGATAAGCCATCTACTTCTAAAGATTAGCAAACTTCCCTTGGTACATGAAATTATAATTTCATCACTGGCTGCAATATTATGTAATCCTCTGGAACTTGGCTCTAGAGTTTGATTATCCATATCCCATTTAGAACCAGTAATACTTATGCCTTGACAAGTCCCTAGTGCAAAAATTGAAAATGATTTCCCCTTTCCGATAGGAAGCCTTACTGAAGAATCTTTAACAGTTGATACAATACTCTCATCAAGGTGAATATAAGCCTCAACATTACATTGGAATAAACACCAATAAGCCGCAAATTGATGTTGGTTACTCCCACCCTCTACGCCAATTATATCTATCCTTTTAGCACCATGTGTTTCAGCAAAAGCAATTGCCTTAGATAGATCATTACTGTCCTGATGTTCAATTTTATGCACTTCAAAATCAAATTTAGCTAAGTCTTCAAATGTTAAATCAACTAGACTGTCCATATCTCCAATCACATAATCTACATCTATTGAATTTTGTAAACATGGCACGATTGCACCATCACAGGCAATGATTTTATCAGACTTTTCAATCAATTTTTTGTAGTTACGTAGCTTGTAGTAAATTTTGCAATTACCAGCGATAAGAAAGTTCACCATGGGCAGGGCAATTCATTTCAGTTTGTCAAAGATTGCATTTACTGCTCGAAATTAAGCAGTGGGGGTCAATTAGGGTTATTACGCAAGTACTTTTCAAGTATCTATGATGTCGTTGCATTATGGCGAGTGATAGCAAGGGCAAAATCCCGTCTAAATCACTAATAATAATAGTTTTATTTTTAATTCAAACCCTTTCTCCAATCTTAACCCCTGATATTCCTCTTAGCAACTCTCTAAAACAAATAGACTCGGCTCTTAGTCCCCCATATGTCGATCAAAACACCACTTTATATGGGCATGATTTTGCAGGAAATCAGATCTCTATTGATGGATTAATCGACGCTAATATTCGTCATGAATCGGCTCTTGATATGTGGAATAGTCATATCATCGTAAATGCTTCAAATCAAACACCAAGTACTCCAGACATTGTATTTACTGGATATCAACAAATTGAGATGTGTTGGAGCACATTAGAAGGCCAAGTTAGGACATTGGGGCGAAACATTTCTGGTGGTGAAAAGTTGATGCATGTTGATGATGTAACTCCTTACCAAAGTATTGAACAAGTTGTGGACTGTGCCATTGCAGTAAAAGATAATGGTAGAAAAACACTATTATATGCAGACGGTAATGATATTAAAGCAGCCCAAATTGCTTTGAAAAGCTCTCTTTATTCAGCTGGCGATACATGGCATACTAGAACAATTCTAGAAAATGTTAATGCAACACATTTCGAATTAGCAGTCATGCCTTCAAACTTAGAGTGGGGTGTTTATCGAGATGATCAAGGTCGCTTGCATAGACTAAGTTATTCTGGAACTTTTTGGGAGACTCAATTATTAGACTCAGGTCCTGTTGGAGTAGATCTAGAACTTGATATCAATGAATATGGAGAAATAAATTTATTATATTCAAAGTCAAATGATGCGATATTAATGAATATAAACGGCTCTAATACCACTCAAAGTATAATTAAATCCGACTTAAACTTACACTCACAGTTAGGTATGTCATTTGACGGAAACGAACTTATGCAAGTATCAACATCTTCTTTTGATGGTAATAATTCAACGATTAGTCTTCAACGAAGTTTAGCTAATAATAAAAACCAAATTGGTTCTGTGCCAATCTCATCGATAAATAGTCAATGGGAAAATTCATCATCAGGAGATATTTATTTTGCTGATTTCAACTTCGACGGTTATAGTGATCTAGTTACTTCCCAACCGAAGGTTAATACTTGGACATCGAGTGATCAGTCTAATATGGGTATTTCAAATGGTGAAGTGAATATCTTTTATGGTTCACTGTCAGGTCTATCATCTATTGCAAATCTCACCTATTATGGTGAACAGGATAATCAAGAACTAGGCCAGGGGGTGACGGTTGGAGATTTTAACGGTGATGGATTTGATGATTTAGTAATCGGGTCTCCAGGATATAATTTGAATAGTGGTAAACTGGATATCTATTTCGGTTCTGGTAATGGGCTAATCACATCACCAGTACTGATTCAAGATGTATCCACTCCATCGCTACCTGGTGACTTTTACGGTTTTGATTTAGTAACCATCAGTGACTTAGATGGTGATGGAATAGATGAATTATTGGTATTTTCGCCACTCTATGAAGACGGTAGCAATAAAGGTAGAATCCAATTATATCATGGGGCTAGTCAAATTAATGATTGGGGTCCATTAACTGCTCCCAGTCAAAATAACCAAGGTAGTTTATTTGGACGTTCGATTTCAGCTTCAGGAGACTTGAATGGCGACGGACTTCCCGACTTAGTGGTTGGAAATACGGGTGATTTTGAGAGTCCAACAGGTTATTCATCAGTAGAAGTATTCTATGGTAGTTCAAATGGATATCAATCACAAAGTGATATATCATTTCAATCTAATCTACAAGGAACTTTATTCGGTTATGAGGTTGAAATAATTTCAGATGTTAATAATGATGGATTTGATGAAGTATTTATTTCTGAACCGAATAATGGTTCTAATGCCTTTAACAGTGGCATGGTTTGGGTTTTCTATGGTAATCAATCGGGAATTTCAAGTCAACCAAACTTGATTCTAACGGGTCAAGCGAATGATTTAATTGGATTAAATTTAATTTCTGCTGGAGATACTAATTCAGATGGATTTAATGATGTTTTAATTACTGCATCAGGTTCTACCACTAGTGGGACAGTAGAACTCTATCTCGGCTCTTCTCTAGGATTAGGGACCCAACACTATACCGTATCTGGTGGCGGTGGTGGTATTGGAATTTACAGTGATTGCTCAGGAGATGTAAATGGTGATGGCATTGAAGATTATGTCTTTAGTCAGGAAACTACTAATCTGTCAAACTCTAAAATCCTTCAATATCGTATTCATTCGAGAGAACTTTGGGAGAGTAAAGATTTTATCGTACTGGGAGAATTAGATATTCTTGATTTAGATATTTCAGATAACGGTAAAACAAATATATTGACCTCTTCTACATATCAAGGTTCAACAATAACTAGATTACTAGAAAATGCCTATGATAGTACTTCATCAGGTCAATGGCTAGATCATATTCTTACAGATTTCAATTTTAATAATACAACAAGTGCATTGGCAGTTTCTTCATCTGGCTTACCTTATGTCGTAATGGCAGATGGAATCAATGGTGTTGTACTAAGAACTCCTACCTCAATGACTGCATTAGAATCTGAAGTACAATCTCTTGGCGGTTCAGCACAGTATATTGGCCAAGCCCTAGATAATTACGGCAACCAACATATTGCATACTCTACATTAGGTAATACACAAGTTTCATTAAATATTCAAACAGAAACTGGATGGAATTTTCAAACTATAAGGAATTCCGTTTCTATTGAACATCCTATTTCAGTACTAAGTGGTACTAATAACTCATCACATCTTATTTACCGAGATTCTACAGATAATCACTTGGAATATGCCTTGTTTTCAAATGGGTTGAATATTCAAAACTTAGGTTCAATTGGACAAGCCGTTTCAATTTCGCATTCAGCGATTTGGCTTCCAAATGGGGACTTAGCGATTGCCTTAATTGAAAATGATGGAATTAGTAATAATTTATCTTTGTGGACTTGGAATGGCTCAATATTGAATTCTTCTATAATACGGGCTGAAAATGATCTGTTGACAGATATAAATTTGGAAATTACCGATGATGGAATAATAATTCTATCAGCAATAACCTCTTCAGGTTCCTTAAGCTTATATGAACGGATGTGGAATGAATCTTCTTGGAATGGTGTCTTATTAGATCAACCAAGTGGAATAAATGGAGAATACAGTTTGGATTTACTTGGTGGAGACAGTCCTGCTATGCTAGTTAGATCTAATTCTAATTCACTCTATACTAGAGAAGCAAACCAATCATGGATTTCGGTTGCTAATCAACCAGAATCTATGGTTTCAGGAACTTGGAGTCTAAGTCAAACAGATTCTCATTATATTTCATTTACTACCAATCCAGATACAGGGGATTTACAATGGAATAGTATTGAGAAAAATGGAATTGATAATGATTCGGCCACCTGGTTTAGTCAATCTTTCAAGGGGATTGAAACAACCAGTAATGTTGCTCCTATTTCAGATCAAAACGGAACTATTAATCTTGCATTAATAGAGGAAGTAGATAATAAGGTATTATCTTTAAATCTTTATTTAGACTCAGATAGAGATTTAATTTTCGATAAGATTGATGATTTACCTTTCCTTTCTGGGCAATGGTTAGATTCCGATGGAGATGGTTTTGGTGAAAATATTAATGCCCCCCAATTTGATTCATGTCCACAAGATAATCGTACATCCTCATTATTGATTTATGGATGTGATGATTATGATGATGACGGATATGCAGATATTATTGATACCTGTATCAATATTCGTGGTTATTCTTGGCTAGGAAGAACTGGATGTGGTGATTTTGATCAAGATGGTTGGTCGGATAATAAAATTTCATACCAGAATGGAGATATTTTCACAGATAACTGGAAACAAGTCTTTGATTCCGATGGAGATGGATATGGAGATAACCATGGGCCTGATTGTTGTACTACCTGGTATGATACTACTGCACAAGCAGGCGATTCATTCCCGAATAATCCAAAGCAATTTCTTGATTGGGACGGTGATGGATATGGAGATAATACTTCGGATTTACTTGGTGGAGATCGATGTAGATTTGACTTTGGCACCTCCTATCGAGATAGACTTGGGTGCCTAGATTCAGACTTTGACGGTGCATCAGACCCGGTTTCAGGTTGGGGTGTTGAAGATGGAGCAGATATGTGGCCCTTCGATTCAACTCAATGGGCTGATAGTGATGGAGATGGGTTTGGGGATAATAGTTCACGAAACGCCACAAACCCTGATGCATTCCCAAATATTATTGCTGCAGTTAATGATACAGATGGTGATGGTTATCCAGATAACTTTACATCATTTTATAATGGTACAAATGGAGAAGGATTATACCTTGATTCCTGTACTTTGGTTGCAGGAAATTCAAGTTATCCCTTGTTTGGATGTTTAGACTCCGATGGTGATAATTATATGGACCTCTATTCATATGACATTAACATAGATACAGGACTCAGAGAAAATCAATCAGGAGATGCTTTCCCCTTTGTTGAAACACAATGGAGGGACACAGACGGAGATGGATTTGGTGATTTACAAACAGGTTATCAAGCAGATCAATGCCCTAGTCAACCAGGTGTCTTCAATGGGACTTTAGGAGTTGGATGTAGGCTTATTGATAATAATGATGACGACGGTGATTTTGTAGTCAATGATGAGGATTCATGTCCTAATACCTTAACTGGTTTGATGGTTAATTTAGATGGCTGTGCCCAAAACCAATTAGATAATGATGGAGATGGTGTTTGGAATAGTGATGATATTTGTGATTTTACTGCCTCAGGAGTTACGGCTGATCTAATGGGTTGTAGTCAATTGCAAAGAGAAGTTGATGCTGATGGAGATGGAGTGTATGATTTTGAAGATTCATGTGCAGGAACTCTACAAGGAGATGAAGTCAATAATATTGGATGCTCACAATCACAGAGTGATACAGATGGAGATGGAATATTTGATTCTCTTGATGATTGCCCTGATACTCCACCTAGTTATCCAGTTAACCAAACTGGATGTACCGACAATGCTGCATTAGAATTTGATTGGGATGGTGATGGATATCAAGGTATTTATCAATATGAATTTGATGAACAAGCAAATATTAGAATCAATCAAAAAGGTGACTATTATCCCTTTGAGGCATCTCAATGGTGGGATGCAGATGGAGATGGATACGGCGATAACGCGACAGGAATTCGAGCCGATGATTGTCCAATAGAGAATGGAACTTCATCCCAAGACCGAACTGGTTGTTTAGATTCTGATGGTGATGGATGGTCAAATCCAAATCTAGTAGATTGGTTTGCATCACCAAATGGGATTGCAGATGCTTTTATCGAAGATTCAACACAATGGAAGGATTTAGATGGTGATGGTTATGGAGATAATGGAATTGGAATCAACCCGGATTTATGTATTAATACTAAGTCAGCATATCGAGAAAGTGTCGACTTAAATGGCTGTGCAGATAATGAGAAAGATAGTGATGGAGACGGCATCTTTGATAGTTTAGATAATTGTCCAAATGATGCTAAAGGATCAAACGGATATACTGATGGTTGTCCTTTAGAACGTTCTGATAGCTCTAAATCAACAACAAAAATATTTGGAGTAAGTATATTGGTATTTATTATGATTTGTGTTTCGGGAGTAGTATTGTTATTCTTCATTGTATCATTTGTTAGAAATCGTGATGGTGATGACGATGACGATGACGATGAAGATGATGATGATGATGATGATGAGGGTGAGTATTATGAAGATGAGCCCTTGAGTTTCCTTTCCAAACCGAAACCACCTAAGCAGCCCCAAGTTTCTCGAAGCCCTGGACCTAGTAGTGGACCGCCAAGTTTTGTCCAAACTAATCAACCTCCAAGAGTTCCAACACCAATCCAAGAGAGTTCTAATAGTAGATCAGAGCTATCTTTACCAGGAATTAAGAGTAATAAATCTACTAAAAAAGCCAAGAAGGTTAAAGCTAGTGAAGTTAATGATAAGAAGGTGCGTAAAGCCAAATTAGAGGTAGAAGAAGACCTCTTTACGGATTTAGAAATAGGACATAGAGACTCATCGATAGATTGGGTAGTAATTTCATTATCCGAAGAAGCATCTGAAAGAGCTATCTTGATGCAATTACAAGAGAGTGGCTGGAATGCTCGACAGTCTCGTGCAATAATCAACCTTAGTAAAAATCGTTGAAAAAATTATATTGATTACTATGCCTTTTCATAAGAAGAGAACTCAGCGGAAAATGTGAGGTGTTAATATGGTGGAAGAAGTACTTGAAGGCGCCTCATTACCAGATGGTATCGAAGTAGATGAGACAGCAGCATACTTTGGTATTACTGAATCCTCTGATATTCTTACTCAATTGATGGATATGGACACTCCACATGCCCTTTCTAAGTTCTTTAGCATGGTTTCAGATATCGTATTACTGCCAGGAGAGTTTGATTTTCAAGCAGCCAGTGAACGTATGAATTGTCCAGGTGGCGAAATTTACTTTCTCGTATCAGGACACTTAGGTTTGATGAGTATATCAGACCCTCTTTTGACATATTTAGGATTACCAAACTCTCTCGGCCAAGAACCTTCAGATTCTAAGCCACCAATCAGTGAACAAGACTTTGAATCATTAAAGAGACTTGCAGAACCAATGAATATTCTTAAATTATTAGCAATAGGACACGAAAGTGGTGGCCAAGATGAAGTTTTAAAATACTATTTCTCAGTAAAGAATCTTCTAGAGCAACCAGATTCAAACTTAGAAATGCTTATTGAAGTTGCAGATCAACTCGATGCATCTTTGGATGTTATTGGGCATTCAATACCACTAACTGCACTTTCACAATCATCAGTAATAATACCAAAAATATCAATCCCTCCGAAATCGGAACCAGTTACTTTACCTAATTCAGTAGTTGAACAATCACAAAATAAACCCTTATCAAATGCGATACTTGAAAGTAATCCTACTGGTAAACCCTCAGTTCCATTACCTAATTTCAACAAGCCTGAAGTGGTAGAAATTCAAGAAAAGCAAGAACCTGTAAAAGAACAAGTAAATGATAAAAAGGTTGCTAAAGTAACTCAAGATGCCTTTGATGGGGCTTTTGGAGTTGAAGTCTCCCCATTATTTGAACCTGAAACTGAGCCTGAGCCTGAGCCTGAACCTGAACCTGAACCTGAGCCTGAGCCTGAACCTGAACCTGAACCTGAACCTGAACCTGAACCTGAACCTGAAGTATTTGTTAGTGCTGCAGAAAAGTTCATCACTGCAGATGTAGATAATGATGGTGTACTTTCTGTTGAAGAATTATCTCAAGCCACTGGTATGACTATCGAGGAAAGTGAGAAATTACATTCACAAGCAGATACTGATAAAGATGGTTCAATTACTTTATCTGAATTTATATCTTCACCAGTTGCACAAAAGGTTTCTTCACTACCAAGACCTATTTCACCCGTAAGAAAGCCAGTGATTAAAAACCAACCTGAACAGAACCTTCAACAACCTAATGAAGTGATAAATCAAAGAATGCAACAGCCAAACTTTGGTCAACAACCGATGCCCCAACAACCATTGCCTCGCCAACCGATAACTCAACAACCATTACCTCGCCAACCGATAGCTCAACAACCATTACCTCGCCAACCGATGCCTCAGCAGCCACAACCAGTGCAGAGTCAGCAACCGAATAATCAGCAGAACTGGAATCAGCAAGTACAAACAACAATCCGTTCAGGTGTTCTATGTAGGGGTTGTGGAATTGGATTAGATCCATTCTGGCGACATTGTCCAATCTGTGGCGGGCAGAATTTAGGCTAATTATAATTCTAGAATAAAATTACCGTCATCTAATATTTGCGTATCATCAAGCCAAACACTTGGTGACTTAATAACGCCAGAAATATGAATTCCAACCGAAGAATTACCCCCCAGTGCAGTATTATCTCCAATTGCAATATAGCAAGTACCTAATCTCTTTTCATCTTCAAGAACATTCCCTCCTAGTCTTGCTTGTTCATTAACTCCAAAACCAAATTCGGCTACCGTCCAAACATTTTCACGATCTTTGGTACGAAGTTTTCTAGCAACTTCTCCAAACTCTTGCCTAATGGCAGCGGCTATTGTTCCACCCTTTACATCAATTACAATTCCATTTTCAATTTGTAATTCAATTTTTTCATCAAGTAGTGTAGCATCCCAAGAACCATCGATAATTAATTTCCCATTCATCGACCCCTCACGAGGCATAATGAATGCTTTACCTGCAGGTAGGTTAGTCAACATTCTTGGTCGATTACAAATTCCATTATCATCCAACTTCCACTCCCTCCAATTAACTTCAAAAGTGATATCAGTTCCTTGTTCAGATTTCACATTAATGATTCTTCTTCTTCTAAGGTATGGTCCAAGATTACTTATTTTGCGTTTTATTTCATTGAAATTTGCGGACATACCGCCATTAGTAAACATTTCAACAGTCATTCCTGGCATAGTTGCAACTCTTGCCCCTTCTTTCAAAGCTTGACGAATCGATTTTGTATGAGTTAGAGAGTATCGTGTTGGAGCAAGAATAACTTGCTGCTGGCGCATTAAACTAGCCACTGGTGCTGGAGGTTCTTCTCCATGGTGCCTTCCTTTTGGCATAACAATCAGTAAGACTCGTTCTGAGCGAGATATAACTGCTTCATGCAGGGCTTGTCCAATCTCACCAGTAGTTGGATCGCATACGATTAGAACATTTTCTCCTCTTCGAATATCCATACAGGTTTCAACAACCATTTTAGCACTAGTTGCAAGTAATTGCTCGCTTGAATCTTGTTCAATATCGATTTCTTGATTATCATTTACGCTTATTGAATCATTAACTACTATCTCGACAATATTTTCTAAATGCTCATCTTCAACAGAGGGCTTATGTTCATCTTTTGCTTTAGATGGCTGGCCCATGATATTCGGACAAAGTAGTTGGTCTTGAATGTGTGGACGGAAATTTTATTTTCAATAGTACAATTAGTGTAAAAGTATTCATGTGTAAGTTACAACTGGGGATACTATGGACGATTATGAGGAATTTATTATCAGAGTTAAAGATATTCATAAAATAAGTGCTATACAAGGCCATCTAGGGTGGGATCAAGAGACCATAATGCCTCCAAAAGGGGCAGACTCTAGAGGCGAAATTCTATCATGGCTGGCTAAAGAGGAGCATATTAAAACCATAGACCATCGATTGGGAGAATTAATTGAAATCTTATCGACAACCGAAGGATTAGACCAAGATCAGTTGGCAAACCTAAAAGAAATGAAGCGAAGAAATGAGAAAGCCAAAAAACTTCCTTCGGAATTTGTTGCTGAATTTGCAAAAACCAAATCAGAAGCACTCTTATCTTGGCAACAGGCAAGGCAACAATCCAATTTTCAATTATTTAAACCAAAACTACAGAAGTTAATCGATATGACAAAAAAGAAAATTGATTATTATGGCGGCAGTAAAAACCCATATGATACTTTACTTGATGAATTTGAAGTTGGAATGACTGTTGATGATTATGACCCCTTATTTGATGGATTAAAACAGCGCTTAGTACCCTTACTTCAGAAAATAATGAAGGCGAAAGAAACCAATCCAGATCCTAAACTTCCCGAAGGTATGACATTCCCTATCGATAACCAAGTTGAGTTCTGTAAGAAGGTCTCTCAAGCCATGGGATTTGATTTCGAGGCAGGTAGAATGGATGCCTCAACTCATCCATTTTCAGCAGGATTATGGCCTGGGGATACTAGATTTACTACTAGATTTGATGAAAAAGACCCTTTTTCTTGTCTATATGCAGTAATGCATGAAACAGGTCATGCATTATATGAACAAGGCCTTTCTCCTGAACATTCCTTTACGCCTAGAGGTGCTGCGGTTTCTTTAGGAGTGCATGAATCACAAAGTAGATTTTGGGAGAATCAAATTGGAAGAACCCCTTCATTTTGGCATATTGCTCTACCTTGGTTCAAACAGCAATTTCCGGATTCCCCTGAATGGACTCCTGAAGACTTGAACTTGATTGCCAATAGCGTTACTCCTGGATATATTAGAGTTGAAGCAGATGAGATTACCTATAATTTACATGTTATGTTAAGATATGAAATCGAGAAAAAGATATTTAATGAAGGATTGGCTGTTGAAGATTTACCTAAAGTCTGGAATTCTATGTTTGAGGAATGGTTTGGACTTGAAGTGCCAAACGATACAATGGGTTGTCTTCAAGACATACATTGGTCAATGGGTGCATTTGGATATTTCCCAACTTATACACTAGGTAATCTATATGCTTCACAATTATTACAATCTATGAGAAAAGAACTTGGTGATATAGATTCAATAATAAAATCGGGAGACTGGTCACCCTTACTTGATTGGTTGAGGCCTAGGATACATGAGCAAGGTAGTAAGTGGACGCCAAGTGAACTAATCAAGAAAGCAACAGGCAAATCACCTACACCTGAGCCATTTCTTCAGTATGTTGAAGAGAAATATTCTAATCTATATAATTTAGATTAAATTATTCTTCAGAGCTTTCTTTTCCGCCCATTATGGCTTCCATTTTAGCTGTTAATTCATTGATGGCATCCATCAAATCATTAGTTCTGTCATCCTCTTTATCAGTTCCAAAAGAGATCCCAAGCATAGTAATCATACCACCGGCTAGCATTGTAAATGCTGGCCAGTATACGTCTGCTGCGACCATATCAGGAGTCGCTTTAATTCCGCCCCAAATTGCTCCAATAATAAATACCACAAATCCAATAACTATCTGTTGGTATCCTCCACCAAGTGTTTCTTCTAATCCATTGTCCATAATAAGTCTCTCCTAATCATCTCAATATTCCCGACCTTTTAACCTATTTCCCTTATTTTAGTAAGAAATGACACTTTTACTTACTTCCAAGGGCCCATCAATATAGGATTTCCAACCTCTCCAGGTTTGACTAATAACTTACCTTTTTGACCAGTTTTAGGACTCCTTTCGAAGACAGGAATTCCACTGACGACAGTAAGTACTGGCCATCCTACTAGTTCTCTTCCACTAAATGGATTCCATCCAACTCTAGTCCACGAATTTTGGTCTTCGACGATTGCAGCTTCATTCATATCTACCAATACAAGATCTCCGTCATATCCTTCCTCCAATTTACCTTTACCAATCATCTGATAACATCCAGCCACATTACTTGACATCCATTTTACTACGTCTTCAATAGTACACCTTCCATTTTTCGCATGAGTCAACATTACCGGTAATGAGGTTTCAACTCCTGGCATACCACTGGGTGCTTTTGGAAAGCCCAACGCCTTTGCTTCCAAGGTATGAGGTGCATGGTCTGTAGCAATACACTGAATTGTACCATCATGCAATCGCTGCCATAATTTTTCCTTATCAATAGAATACCGTATTGGTGGATTCATCTTCAACCTAGTGCCATTAATTTCCACATCACTTTCATCAAAAGTCAGATGTTGGGGGAGCGTTTCAGTTGTTATGATTGGAGATTCTTTTGCATAGATTGGATCTTGACAGATATCACTCAGCCAATCAGCCTCTAACCCCGAAGTTAGATGAAGAATATGGAGCCTGTGTTTAGTTGACTTGGCTAATCCAACAGCTATTTGTGTTGCCAATAATGCAGTAATATCATCTCTCCATAATGCATGTGCAGCCATATCGGTTCGATCTTCGAATAATTTGAATCTCTCATTCATTCTATCTTCATCTTCTGCATGGACTGCAATTAATCCTGCAGTTTTGGAGAATATTTCTTCCAAAGCAGAACGTTTCGAAACAAGTAAAGTACCTGTTGAAGATCCCATGAATATTTTAATTCCACATATACCTGGTATTGCGATAGGGTTTCCTGGACTGCCAACTGCCATTTGTAATTGCTCAACATTTTCTTCCGTAGCTCCAATAAAGAAACCATAATTATTGACGCATTTTTTTGATGCAGAATCCAATTTAGCATTCATTGCTTCAATAGTTGTTGCTGCAGGGCTATTATTTGGCATATCGAGAAATGATGTAATTCCGCCACTTACTGCTGCTGCAGAACCACTTTCCATATCTTCTCGGTCAGGTGGTCCTGGGTCTCTGAAATGTACTTGAGGATCAATTCCCCCAGGTAAAAGGTGTAAACCAGTACCATCGACAAATAATTCATCTTCGAGAGACTGAAGTGTTTTATCAGTCGAAATCTCACTTATTATTCCATCACTTATTCTTATATCTCCTATGATGGTTTGACTAGGTAAAACCATCGTGGCTCCTGAAATTAATATACTCCCATTACGACTCATACGACTCCTCTCATTTTGTGCTTTGAAAGGCGATGAATGAACTCTTCGGATGATTAACGCCTTCTAGCATTTTTTGGACGGAAGGCATTGCACACCTCATCGACCATATCGATATATGGTCCACTAAGAAGATCAACACAATATGGAACTGCTCTCCATATTTCATCGATGGTCTCCCTAATCGACTTTGGCCTCCCTGGTAAATTAAAAATCAAGCAATTACCTCTAGTACCGCCTAATTGTCTAGAAAGTATGGCTGTTGGAACATAATTAAGAGAAATATTACGCATTTGCTCTCCAAATCCAGGAAGTATCCTATCGCAGACAGAAATAGTTGCTTCAGGTGTAACATCTCTTTCAGCAGGGCCAGTCCCTCCAGTAGTAACAATTACATTACATCCTAAACTTTCCACTAGTTCAATCATCGTTGCTTCAATAATCATCCTTTCATCAGGTATGCATCGATAAATTATCTCAGTAGGACTCGCAATTGCTTTACTGAAGAACTCCAATAGGGCAGGGCCTCCTTCATCTGGATAATCGCCACTACTTGCCCTATCACTAACAGTAATAATCCCAATTATGGAATTATCTCCGCATGTACTTTCATTACCCTCTAATTTGGTATTGGGCTGCAAACCTTTCACCACGTAATCAGTTTTCGCCGTACTTTGCATGTACATCTGCATGGAAATTATCAAGCAAAGTATCTTCAAATAATTCAGTTTGTCTTCTAACCTTTGTTGATCTAATATGAAGGAATGCTGCACCTATAAATACAATAATTATCAATGGAATAACTGCTTCCAATTTGTATTGGTGCATGAACTTTACAATACCCTCAGCAGTATAAGCCCAGGTAATAGAGGCGACTGCTCCACCAATGAATGTAGCAGCTAGAACCCTAGAGAATTGCATTCTTGACAAAAGACCGAGCATAGCTCCGACCAATACGCCAGATGCCATAAATGGAATCCAAACGAATACAATTAATCCCCAGAATCCCCATTTATTTATCATTTCACGCTTTTCATTAGCCATATATTCAACCGTAGAGAGAGTATCTCCAAGGAATTTAGTCTGTAGCATTTTCCCGCCTAGCCCATCTTGTTTAGCCACAGCTACAATCCTATCGTCATCCTTTCCGCCACTTTCTACGCGCCCTGCTCCAGAACGATCGGCAAGAGTTGAAATTTGATTTCGTGCTTTAACAATTAATTCTTGACTGCCAAGTAAATCGGAATTTCTCTCAGAGATGTACCTATATAGCTCCACTTCTACTTCATCGGTGGTCTTCTTGAATCGGAAGAAAGCAAATCGTTGTGTTGGCTGATATATGACTGAAACAAAAATTACACTATCATCACTAGTTACAACCGCCCCTTCCATTCTAACATCACTACGTCTTGTAAAGAATAGATCTAAACTGTCTCTTACCTCATCTTCTACTCGAGAGAGAGTGTGTAATTCGGAAAAGAAGTTGGAATAATCTTGACTTCCTTCCAATTCAGCGCCTTCAGCTCCAGTTCCTATTCCGACCCCGCTATCAAAATCAATTGCCTGGTTAATCCCAATGGTGCGAACTGTCAACTGAACCGGTTTGAAGACTCGGAAAATCGCAAACTCTTCTAATACTTCCCTTAGGACTTCAGAACGAACATCTTTACTGTCCGAAAGAGTGGCATCAGTATTCTTATACGGCACCATAATATCTATGGATAACTCTCTTGATTCAATCTTGTACAGCTCCCAATCAACAACAATATTCAGTCGTTTTGCTGTACTGGTCAAAGAATCTTTAACAAGTTTAGAAATATGAGCTCTAGATAAAACATCGTCAGTATCTTGGTGATAAATTTTATACATAATTGGGTAGATAATTAACAATGTAATTGCAGATAAAGACAATGATATGAATGCCATCCACCATGCAGGAATTCCAGCAGTTCCACCAGCAAGCATTGCAGTTTCCCGACCTCCACCCAATTCAGCAACCATCAAAATATAGCCCCAGTCTCCTAAGTCCTTGGTTGTCCAGCAAGTACGTGCGCCAGGGTCAGTGACTCTTACTTCACTACTCGATTCTGAATCTACAAATGGAAGGAAAGAGAAAAATCCACCATCATTTATTTTTATTTCAAAATCTATCGATTTACTAATTTCTTCACCATCTTCTACAAGGGTAGAGTTGCTAATATCAGAACTATTGTAAATGGCTAAATCAAACACTATTTGGAATTCTCCTTCTCCCAACTGTTGGTAAGGTGCTTGATAGTTTACTTTGTCATTATCAACCTTTTTTACAGTTTCATCAGTAATTCCATTCCATCCCTCATTACCAATCTCAGTGATGGTATAATTCATTAATGCAAAACCTGGAGGTAAATTATGGCCTGCTAAAGAAAAATATTCAAGGTCATTTTCGGGAAACATGTGAATCCAAGTATCACTATCTATATTTTCACATTCCTCTCCAGTATCAAGGGCAGTCTCAGATGCTTTGTGGTCTAGAGTTGTTGACGATCCAAAAATGCCACTTGACATACAGAAAATCACTAATGCGAATATAGCACCATAGCCAATTCCGGCAAAGAGTACATAGTCTTCTTTATTTGTCAAAAAGCGTTTCTTTTCTGTCTTACTTCTTCTACGTCTAATCTCGCCAATTTCTTTAGTGACTTTATCACGGGCTTTTTGCTCGACATCTTCTTGTTCGATAGGCAAACCCTCATCGATGATTTCGTCGCCCATGACGCGCAGAACTGACACTAGCACATGAACCCAACGATTGGAAAAGAAAAATAATACCTAAAGCAATCACAAATCATACGTCAAAGATTGGTGGGTAGGGCCGGACTTGAACCGGCGACCTCAGCATCTTCAGTGCTGCGCTCTCCCAGCTAAGCTACCTACCCGCGAGTTGTTGCGAACTGAACTGACATTTCAAGGCTTCCGAAAATATCAATCAGAAAAGCATCACTCTATTCCATCTAAAATGGCAATTTGGGCTTCAAATAGGGCATTAAGCCCAACATCCGCTTGTGATAGTAGTGCAGACAATTCATCCTTCGAGAACGTGGCTTCTTCACCAGTTCCTTGAATTTCTACATATTTACCATCGCTAGTCTTAACGACATTCATATCTACATCAGCATTTGAATCAAGAACATAGTCCAAATCAAGGTATACTTTCCCATCGATTAGTCCAACTGATAGTGCAGCAAGATCATTTGGTATTACTTCATCTTCATGATTTTTCTGTTCTGTTGCAGAAAGGCTTGGAGGAGTCCAACCAGACTTTTTCTCATCTTCAGAAGGTCTTAGATCCATCGGTAGACAGATTCCCTGAGCAATCAGTCTTCTAACTGCAAGTCTAAGTGCAATATTTGCAGCAGTAATAGATGCACACCTTGTGCCTCCATCAGCATTTAGAACATCACAATCAATATTTAGAGCGATAGGCCCTAAAGCTTCTAGATCAACTGCAGCACGAAGAGAACGGGCAATTAGTCTCTCTATTTCTTGAGTACGTCCTTTAGCACCTCTTCGCTCTCTTCTGAATCTAGAATCAGTGGACGCTGGAAGAAGTGAATATTCTGCATGTACCCATCCTTTGTTTGAATCCCTAGGGAACCAGCCGGGTAGTCGGGATTCTTTGGTACAACAGACCAAAATTACTGTGTCTCCTTGGCGATAAAGGATAGATGCAAGGGCATTTGGAGTGAAGTCAATTTCAACTTCTATGTGTCTCATTTCATTAGATTTTCTCTCGGTTTCAAAATCGGTCTTAAATTTGGCCATGACACTCGCAGAACTTTCCTTTCATCAAATCTTCTCAAGAATTTGATTTAGAAAAAACATGCGCACATTCAAAACAAGTACCCTTTTGGCCTAATTATGGGAGACTCACAAGTAGCAATTTGTGCAGTAGCAAGAACCCCCATTGGTTCCTTTATGGGCTCACTCTCTTCACTAACAGCGGTCGAATTAGGAATTTTAGCGGTCAAGGAGTTATGCTCTAGAGCAGGCATTGATCCATCTAGTGGTATAGTAGATGATTTATTGTTCGGGCATGTCCTTCAAGCAGGATGTGGACAAAACCCTGCTAGGCAAGTTGCTCTTGGTTCAGGATTACCAGTCACCACTCCTGCTACTACCATTAACAAGGTATGTGGCAGTTCTTTAGAGGCTGCAATGCTTGCCTCTAACAGTATTAGAGCAGGTCAAAGCAAAGTCGTGATAGCAGGCGGGATGGAGAGTATGTCTAATGCTCCACAAATATTGATGGGTCAAAGAAAGGGTAAGAAAATGGGAGATTCTAAATTAGTTGATTCAATGATATCTGATGGCCTATGGGATGTTTATAATGATATTCATATGGGTAATACCGGTGAGACAATTGCTAATGAATGTGGAATTTCTAGAAATGATTCGGATGAATTTGCAGTTCAAAGCCACAAAAGAGCGGCAAAAGCTTGGTCTGAAGGGTCTTTTGACTGGGAGTCATTCTCTGTAAGTGTACCTCAAAGAAGAGGAGACCCAGTAATAGTCTCTAAAGATGAAGGAATCAAACCAAATAGTTCTTTAGAAATTCTATCAAAACTCCGCCCAGTATTCAATAAGGAAGGGCAAGTCACTGCTGGAAATGCAAGTACTCTAAATGATGGTGCAAGCGCCATATTATTGGCAGATGCAGAATTTGCTAAGCAGCAGGGTTGGGAGATTATTGCCTATGTCGAAGATTATTGTACTAGCGGTGTTGAACCAAATAGAGTGATGAGTGCCCCAATTCCGGCGATTAGAACATTACTTGAAAGAAATTCCCTTAATGTCTTAGATGTCGATATTTATGAACACAATGAAGCATTTGCCTCCGCATCTTGTGGTGTTGCTAAAGAAGTTGGTATACCCCATGATAGATTGAATCTTCATGGAGGTGCAGTAAGTTTAGGCCATCCCCTTGGAAGCAGTGGTACAAGATGTCTAATCACCATGCTTGGAGTTATGAGGGCTGTCGATGCTAAATCAGGAATTGTCACATTATGTCTTGGTGGCGGTAATGCAGTAGCAATGTTGATTAGAAGTGTTTGATATTTGGCTCGGATATGGAGTTTTTCAGATTTTTGTGCTATTTTAACGGTCATTACAACTGTGGGTATCAAATAGGGTTGGAATCCGGCCACGGATTGGTGGGAGTATGGTTTCGTTTTCCGATTTAGGGGTTAACGCTAGAATTGTTGATGCTTTACGCAAACAAGGAATAACTGAACCATTCGAAGTTCAAACCGAAGCTATCCCTGATGGGATGCTTGGAAAGGATATATGCTGTAGAGCACCGACAGGCTCTGGAAAGACTCTTGCTTTTGGCCTACCTCTTATTGAAAAAACACCACAGGCAGATCCTGGTAGACCAACTTCTCTAATCTTAACACCTACCAGAGAATTGGCTGAACAGATATACAAAGTTCTAGAGCCACTTGCTTGGGAAATGGAACTATACGTTCATGCAGTATATGGTGGAGTCTCTTACACAAAACAATTCCGTGCTTTAGAAAGAGGCGTTGATATTCTTGTCGCATGCCCTGGACGTTTAATCGATTTACTTGATCGAGGCACCCTTTCACTAAAAGAAGTTGGAATGGTCGTTATAGATGAGGCGGATAGAATGGCAGATATGGGTTTTATGGAGCCTGTTTGTAAAATTTTGAACGCATGTAAAGAAGACCGTCAAACAATTCTATTTAGTGCAACATTAGATGATGAAGTCGCAGACTTAGTACGTGACTTCCAACATAATCCTGTAACCATTGAAGTTGGTCCCAAAGAGGTAACTATGGAGAGTATGACGCATTTCTTTTGGTTAATGCCTAATTCCAAGAAATCTACTATTTCCTCCGAGATTATTAGGAAATGTGGTCGTTCAATCATATTTTGTCGAACCAGAGCAGGAGTCGATCGAGTTGGAGAAGACTTGGAATATGATGGAATGGGAATTGAAACATTACATGGCGGTCTTTCTCAAAGGCAAAGAGATGGAGCAATGAAGCGTTTCCAACATGGAGAGTGCATGGCTTTGGTTGCAACAGATGTTGCTGCTAGAGGAATCGATGTAGAAGGAGTTAATTGTGTAATTCATTATGACCCTCCTGAAAATGGAAAGGCGTACAAGCATCGTAGTGGAAGAACTGCTCGAGGTGGGGCTAGTGGTATTGTAATATCATTAGTACAGAAGCCACAGAAAAAAGCATTCAATAGAATGCAAAGAGAAGTTGGGATTAAGGCAGAATTCACTCCACCTGAATTTTCAGAACTACCTGAATTCGAGGTAGAATACATTCCTGCAAAGCCTCGTCGTAGCTATGGTAGTAGAGATCGTAATGATTCTCGTGGTGGGCATTATGGAGATAGAAATCAACGTTCGTCTGGCGGCGGAGGCCGTGGCGGCGGAGGCCGTGGCGGTGGAGGCCGTGGCGGCGGAGGTCGTGGAAGCGGCGGAGGTCGTGGCGGCGGAGGTCGTGGCGGTGATCGTGGAAGCGGCGGAGGTCGTGGCGGTGATCGTGGAAGCGGCGGAGGCCGTGGCGGTGATCGTGGAAGCGGCGGAGGTCGTGGCGGACCTAGAAGTTCTGAAGGAAGTAATTCAAGTAATGAGGGTGGAAGTAGAGGATATCGTGGTGAAGCACGAGGTTCAAGTTACAAGCCTAGTAATAAATCGAGCCAGGGTTACCAAGGTGGAAGGCCACAAAGTAGAGGCGGTGACCGTGGAAGTGGTGACCGTGGAAGCGGTGGCCGTGGAAGTGGTGACCGTGGAAGCGGTGGCCGTGGAAGTGGTGATCGAGGAAGCGGTGGCCGTGGAAGTGGTGACCGAGGAAGCGGCGGCGGTCGTTCTAGAAACTGATCATTCCTCTTCTTCAGAAACTTTTTCTTTTATTGCAGTGAATATTCCATAGTCTTCAATTATTTCACTAGCACCAGGTAATATTGAAAGAATATCATCTGTCATCAAGCCAGTATTCTTGTAGATACGGTTAGCTAATCTATCTTTTTTAGTTAATCCAGGTGATATTATTGCGTATCTCTGACATAATTGCTTTATTCTCTCAGGAGTTCCTCCCATCAACAAAGGTACTCCATTTATTGAAACTAAACCAATCCCCATTCGAATATCAAGATCCTTGAACCATTGCCTTTGCCCTCTTACAATAAAAGCCCCTTTACCGACATATTCTCCTGTTTGTGCTGTTTTTGATACTTGGGCAGGTTTTACTGAGTAAACAGTTCCATGCCCACCACCACTAGCCCATGCACGACTCCAACAAAGAGATAGAGTGGCTGCTTCGAGTAATTTTTCCTCATTTATTCTTTCATCACCTAATTTGTCGACTAATTTGAATGCAGGTACATGGTCTGGTATATGTGCGGGCCTATGCTGGTCTATGATGAAACCTTGAGTTGCTCTAAGACTACAACTTGGAGCACCATGAATGTCAGCGTGAAGATACATATCTGAGCCTGAGAGGTGCTTTTTGACGATTGAATCATTACCTTTGGCATCTTTCCCTCCGACAAGAAGATGTCCACCAGCAGTCATACTCCAACGGTGATTTTCAAACCACAGTCTTTTACTTCTTTTTATTCTTCCAACTTTGCCACTTTCTTCAGCCTTCTTTTCTTTCTTTAAAGCCCTCTTAAGTTCGATATTGGTATTCCCTAATGCTCCAACAGCACCCGTTGTTTTATCCTTTTG
>Ga0209091_10001376_pt1 | contig 21333 bp, 12 predicted proteins | sample ArcticOcean_MG_C_6_FD_187438 | JGI IMG/M metagenome (GOLD analysis project Ga0209091, IMG submission 187438) | Marine microbial communities from western Arctic Ocean - ArcticOcean_MG_CB8_128 (SPAdes) (version 2) | ecosystem: Environmental > Aquatic > Marine > Oceanic | place: Arctic Ocean...
AAGAGCAAAGACAATTAACAAATGCACAATTTATACAAGGTGGAGAAGCTTCCTCCAATTTAAGCTATCAGACAAACAGATCTTATATCAATGAATTAAACGATAAAAGGTCCAGCATACGGGTGGTTGATCCAAAATATATTGATAGATTTGCAGATGAATTTGAGAAGTTATTAAATGTCTAATTCGTCGCAGTCAAGCTCTGAGGGTAATTTAACTCCTGGATCTTATGAGATAAGAGAAATATTATTTTTCCCTAATCAAGGAACGACAGCGGAAACAGGTGTAGATATATCCCAGGCAGTGGGAAGTATTACTATTGAAGAAGATTTAAATCATCCATTTATAGAATGTGTATTAGGAATAATTGATGCAGCTAATTTTTATGAAGAACAAAAGGTAAGTGGTAACGAAAAAGTTACCATAGATATTAAAAGAAGTCCTTTACCTGGGACAAAAGAAAAATTTTCAGAGTTTAAGCTTACATTTTTTATTGCAGAAGTATTTAATTTTGTTAGAAATGCCCCAGGTAAACAATTTTATAAATTTAGATTAGTATCAGAACATTTATATACTAATCAATCAAAAACATTACAAAGGTCTTTTGAAGGATCAATTGGTAAACTAGTAAAAGACATTTGTATAAAAGATTTAAAAGTGTCTAAAGCAACTATTAATAGTGATACAAAAGACATTATCAAAGGGGTATATCCAACAATAAGACCAATACAAGCGATTAATTGGTTATTAAAAAATGCATTTGATAACGGTACACCTTACTATTTTTATGAAACATTAAAAGATGGATTACAATTTAACTCACTAGAAAACCTATATGAAAAAGACATATATGAAGAATATCAATTTGTTCCTTTTTTCGATCATGATATAGGAACTACAGGATCATACGACGAAATACGAACAAGAATTAAATCTTTTACAAGTGATCTGAATATGGGTAAATTAAATGATGTAGGTTCGGGCGCGTACGCGAGCACGCTTCACACAATCGATCTCGCGACAAAGTCCTATAAAAAAACAGTTTTTAATTATGATTCAAGTTCACCTAAAAAGTTATCTAAGGAAAAACCGTTTAGCGATAATTATAAAATACTAGATAGAAAATTATCTGAACTAAAAGAAGGTAAAAATTATTTTATATCTTTAAATTCAGAAGCTTATCCTTCGCATAAAAATTATCATGCTCCAGCATTTAGTACAATATTAAAATCAGAATCACATTTACAAACGCTAGGTTTTAATACCCACACAATTAACTTACCTGGTGATTTTGGATTACAAGTAGGAAATAAAATAAAAATCGAAACTATTAAATCAACGTCAATAGAAGATTCTGATAATGCGACAGTTATGCTAGATAAGTATAATGGTGGAATTTATTTAGTAACAAGAGTAGTTCATAATTTCGGGGATACATATAACATGATAGTTACTATCCAAAGGGATTCAGTCGAGGCAAGGGATAATGCGTAAAGATATGTTTTTAGATGGAGAATTTTCCTGGTTTATGGGTGTTATAGAAGATGTAATCGATCCAAAGAAAAGAAATAGAGTTAAAGTAAGATGCTTTGGTTATCACACAGACGATAAAGGTATATTACCTGTTGTTGATCTGCCGTGGGCAACTGTTATGATGCCAAACACTTCTCCAAGTGTAGATGGTATTGGAATGAATCACCAGTTATTAGAAGGAAGCTGGGTGGTTGGATTCTTTAGAGATGGACCAAGTGCACAAGACCCTATTGTTATGGGCAGCATGGCTTCATTTACAGAAGAGGCACCAAATACAGAAAAAGGTTTTACTGGACGATTTGGAATCACCGCAAACACAGAAGATGTGCCAGAAGAAGTAGATTCATTTAATGATAACCAAGTAATTAAAACAGTTGGTGGACATTTAATTGAGTTAGATAATGCCTTAGATGCAGAAAGAATTAACATTAAACATAAGAGTGGAACAACTATATTAATCGATAAGGACGGCGGCATACAAATAGATGCAGTAAATGATATAGTTAATATAGATGGTAATACAACCATCACAGGAACTCTTACAGTGTCCGAGGCAACATCTTTACAAGCAACGTTGGATGTTACAGGGGCTCAGACTAATTCTAGTACGATCGTATCAGAAGATACTATAACAGATAGTGGTGCTACTTTAGCAACGCATACTCACATAGGAGATTCTGGTGGAAATACTGGATCTCCTAACTAATAGCGTATAAATAGATACATGGCAAATACAAATTCACCTTTAATACAATCCGATGCATCCATAAGTGGAAACATTCAAAAAGCAAAGGTTGTAAGTAGAAAAAAAGGACATAGCGATTTGGATCTAAGTTTAAAACTACATCCAATTAGAAAAGATTTAAATGTTTTAAAGGATGATAATGCTATTAAGAATGCAGTTAAAAATCTATTAATTAGTAATGCATTTGAAAGACCTTTTCAGCCACAGCTCGGGGCAAATCTAAGAGGTTTATTATTTGAACCAGCAGATGCTATAACAAAAATAGCTATAAAACAAAATATAATAAATGTTATAAAGGATTACGAGCCAAGAGTAAAATTAATATCTATTGCAATTAATGATCTTTCGGATCAAAATGCATATAGGTTAACAGTTAAATTTTTAATAAAAGAATATGACACAAGCGAATCTGTGGAAATATTACTAAGAAGGTTAAGATAAAATGGCAAGCAATTTAAAAGTAACGGAATTAGATTTTGATCAAATTAAAACTAATTTAAAAAACTTCCTAAAAACTCAAACAGAGTTTAATGATTATGATTTCGATGGATCAGGCATGAGTGTATTACTAGATGTTCTAGCATATAATACACATTACAATGCTATGAATGCTCATTTTAGTTTAAATGAAGCATTCCTAGATTCAGCTCAGATAAGAGGTAATGTTGTTACCCGTGCTAAACTATTAGGTTATGTACCAAGATCAGTATTATCCTCAAGAGGCGTAGTAACAATTGTAGTGGATGTTACTGGGGTAAGTGGAACTATACCTACAACTCTTACCTTAGCCAGAGGAACTAAACTAAATACTTTGGTTGATGGGGAAGAATTCCAGTTTGTTGTTTTGGATAATCATACAGCAACTATCTCAGGCAATACATTTACTTTCACAGGTATACCTATTGCAGAAGGTGCGTTTAAAAGTTTAAAATATAGGGTTGATAACGATATAGAAAATCAGAAATTTCAGTTATCAGATAAAGATTCAGATACTTCCACCCTTAGGGTTCGAGTACAGGACAATGAAGAATCATCAGCATTTGATATTTACACAAAATTCGAATCACTTAAATCAGTAGATTCAACAACTAAGACTTATTACTTACAAGAAAATTCGAATGAGTACTACGAAATATACTTTGGTGATGGAGTAACGGGTTATAAACCTATTAATAATAACATCGTAACTTTGGACTATATCTACACGAATGGTAAAGATGCTAACGGTGCGAATGTTTTTTCAATGGTAGATAACGTTGGTGGATTTAGTACAATTGCAGTTACAACAGTAACAAAAGCAGCCGGTGGAGTAGATCAAGAAACAACAGAATCAATTCGATTCAATGCTCCACTAACATTTACTTCTCAGAACAGAGCGGTTACATCAGATGACTATTCAGCTATTATTAAGAAATCATTTACTAACATTGATTCTATTTCAACTTGGGGTGGTGAAGATAATGATCCACCTGATTATGGTAAAGCTTATATAGCTATTAAACCTTTAACAACTACGGTTTTAACTACTGAAGAAAAGAATGAAATTAAAAATACTATTCTAAAGGGTAAAAATGTAGTTAGTATTACACCAGAGATTTTAGATCCAAACTTTACTTTCTTAGAATTAGATGTATTCTTTAAATACAATCCTAACCTTACAGATAGATCTAGCTCAGATTTACAATCAGTTGTAAGAGATACAATAAGCGATTATAACTTTAATAATCTAAATAAATTCGACGGTGTATTTAGACATTCGCAAATATTAAAAAACATTGATAATGCAGATCCATCAATTCAGAATAGTACAGTTAGACCTCGTATGTTCCAAAACATATCAGCAACAACGACGACAGCTAACAACAACTTTACTTTAACATTTACTTCTCCTTTTTATCAATCTGGGTCATCAACAACCCATATATTATCTTCTACTGCATTTTTAATTAATAGTGTAGATCATTACTTTGGTGATACCCCAATCGTGGGTTCAACAAATAGAACTGTTATAGTTTATAAAAAAGTAGCAGGAGAGAATGTTACCGTGATAGCTGATGCCGGTTTAATAGAGCCCGTAACAGGAAAAATTACTTTAAATAGTTTTGCTCCAAGTTCAGCAACAACTATTAGATTAACAGTTATACCTAACTCATTAGATTTAGCACCAAAAAGAGATCAATTACTTTCTATAGAAAATGCAAGAGTAACCATTACCCCAGAGATTGATACAATTTCAGTAAGTGGATCTTCTGGTTCAATCACATACGCAACAACACCTAGATTAAAATAATGGCAACCGATCACGAATATAGTTCACCGGGATACGTAGAAAGCGTAGTATCTTCTAAGAAGAAAACCAAAGAGCATATTAATTATAAGCAATTAGTTCCAGCTCACATATTAGAAAATTCATCGAAGCTAGAAGCTTTAATGAAATCCTATTATACTTTCATGAATATGGAAGAGTTTATATACGAGCAAACAAAAACATTTAGTGATGTAGTTCTAGATGGTAAAGCATCATTTAGAATATTAGATCCAAAGAATGAAAATGATGAATTCTTCACCGACGAAACTGGGCAAAGCTCTAGTTTGCTTATTACTAATACGGATGGAACAACTACTACAATCGCTTTAAATACTATTAATGTGGCTATTACAAATGGTAATGACTTACCTGGAACATTAGCTAAAGAAACATCAGAGGTTGGTAAAACATTTACCGTAACCGGATTAACTTCTCATAATGGTAAAACATCTACATTAACAACCGTTGTTAAAAACTGGGTTGGTCCTGGTCCTTCAAACGTAATGAATACGATTGAAGATGCTATGGATATAGATGGAAATGCTACAAACTATTTGGAGTTTATGCAAAAAGAAATTGCACAAGCTATTCCAAGAGATGTTACAGTTAATAAAAGAAACCTATATAAAAACATTATTGATTTTTATAAGGTAAGAGGTAGTTCTGATTCAATCGAGATCTTTTTTAGATTATTATTTAACGAAGTGGTAGAAGTAGAAAGACCCTACGATGTTACGTTAATACCTTCATCCGGGAGTTGGGATTCTAACTCGAATGCCTTTACTGATAACAAAGGATTCTTATCTGACAGAATAAAGTTACAAGATAGTTTACGTTATCAGAAGTTTAGTTATTTAATTAAAACAGGTAAAAACGTTTCTGATTGGTCAGATGCTTTTACAAGATTAGTTCACCCAGCAGGATTTAAATTCTTCGGTGAAATTCTATTGTTATTAAACTTTGTTAATATAGGTACAGTAAATAATAAAAAAATGATGAGTACACTGGCCAGATTATTTTCTGCAATGCCAGGAATTCAGCCAGGTGTTATTGGTCTTGAAGATATACCACTACTAGTTGAAATGTTTGCATCAGCATTTACTCCGTCAGTTTCTGCAAATATACACAGAAGTGCTACGTTATCTACCTCATTAAAAAATGGTGTTATAACAGGCACAAGTATTACAGCAGCTGGTTCAGGATATTTAACTCCACCAACAATTACAGCAGCAGATGGAACAAGCGGATATACAACTCCGACTATAACCTCAACTATTGCGAATGGAAAAGTAAATGCAATCTTAATAGGTGCTGGTGGAAAAGATTTTACTGCTCCAGCATTAACATTTACTGCACCTCCGACTCACACATTTAATGGGTCAAGTGCTTCTATTGTAAGTACATCAACTAATAGGATAACTTTAAGTGCAGCACAAGCAGCTACTTTTGAAGTTACAGATCATCTAAAGTATGTAACCACAGGAACAGCAATTGCTGGATTAGTTAGTGGAACAACATATAAAATTTTAGCTAAAGTAGGAAATGCAATTGCCTTATCTTTAACAACAAACAATACAGAAATTAATATATCAGGTGTTGGCGTTGGCGCGACTCACACATTTACAGGTATAACAACAACTGCTACAGCAAGCATAACAAATGGGATGGTTGATACAGTTACAGTAAAAGAACCAGGATTTGGTTATTCATCAGCTCCAACTATTACCGTTGGAGGTACAGTTGATGGATCAAATACTTCACCGAACATTAGTTTAGCTATTGATGCAAATGGAAGAGTAGATGGAGATAATATTACTATTACAAGTAGAGGATCAGGATACTCTACTATATTCCTTACACCAGGTGGTAACCCAAACATAGGTAAAATAGCATCTATAAATATAGTTGAAAGTGAACCGAAGAATTACAGAGTAGCTCCCACACTTATTATTGATCCACCGACAGCGAAAGACAATTTAGGTAATGCCTTAGGTACAAACGTACAAGCAGTAGCTACTTTACCCTTAGATGGTAATGGAAACTTAACAGGATCAGCTTCTATCTCAAATGTAGGATTTGGATATTTAACCGATCCAGCAGTTAGGTTAGGAAGTGCAGTTCATAATGAGATTCGTGCAAAAGATGTACAAGATATTTTAATCTTATATCTTAACCACAAATCAGATCGTAGTGAAACACTCGATGAAAATAATCCTTTTGAACTTAAAGCCCCGTTCGATACAACGGCAAGGTTATACGATCAAAATGGAACTTTAGCACATTTTGGGTCCACATCGATCCAAAACATGAATACAACTAGTATAAATAGATATAACGTGAACAGTTTTGTTCACACAGATTAGAGGAAACGAAAATGACAGCAATAGTCACATCAAAATTCAGAACGGTTAATGCCGAGAATTTTAAGGAAGATATCGGAGCAAATAGCGTATATGTAGCTATTGGTAAACCAGATGTTTGGTCTTTAACCACATCAGATACAACTGATACTACTCCGTTCACACCGAACGATCATGCAGATGATATTGGAGAAGCAAGAGCTAATTTTATGGCTATGCAAAAAATCTCATCTACTGATATTACCCATGTGGTTCCAAGATATACTTGGGACGGTGCAACAGCTTATTTTGCTTGGGATTCAAATGATGGTTCAATTAACGATAAAAAATATTACGTTATAACTTCAGAATTTAAAGTTTATAAGTGTATTATTGCAGGTGGTAGTACTAGTACTATTCAACCAACACAAACATTAACAGTGCCAACTGCAGAATCAGATGGTTATAGCTGGAAATATATGTACACTTTAACAGTGGCAGATTCAGAGAAATTCCTAACAACATCCTACATGCCAGTCAAGACCGTTTCCCTTGGTGGCCAAGGTACAGTATTAGGAGCAGTTTCTTCAAGCACAACTGTTATATTATCAGAAATTAATTCAAAAATACATACTGGAATGACAGTATCAGGTACAGGAATTTCCGGAACACCAACTATTGCATCTATTGCAGGTTCAGTAATTACTTTATCAGCAGCAAACTCTATATCAAATGCAGTTATTTTAACTTTTGCATATGCTAGTGATTCAGCAGCTGCTTCAGCTTTATCTGAAGGAGATTATGCTCAATACTTAAATCAAAAGGCTTCTCGCGACCACGCGAATGCAGCAGGTATAGAAAGAATCGAAGTAAGCGCAGGTGGAACATATTCATCTACTCCAACTGTTACTATCACAGGTGATGGAACAAGCGCAACTGGAACAGCAGTTATGAGTGGATCAGGTTCAACTCAAGCAGTAGCTTCAGTAACAGTTACTAATAAAGGTACAGATTACACATTCGCAGATATTACATTTAGTACAGGTTCAGCCTCAGCTAATGCTACAATCGCACCACCATCAGGACATGGTACAGATCCAGTTTCAGAATTAGGTGGATTCTTCGTAGGGATTAATACACAGCTATCCGGAGCAGGTGGAGCTGGTGCAGATTTAACAGTTGGAAATGATTTCAGACAGATTTCATTAATTAAAAATCCAACTAACTTTGGAACAACCACAATCGGTACTGCTAGTACATTAAAAGCTATGAACGCTTTAGACTTTGCTTCTGGTGTTTCAGTAGCTAGTTTTACAGTAGATGAATTGTTAACTGGTGGAACTTCCGGAGCAAATGCTTACGTAGTTCAAATAGATGCAGGTAATGGATATGTTTATTTTACACAAAATAGTAAAACTGGATATAAACCTTTTACAAATGGTGAAACAGTAACCGGTGGAAGTTCGGCTTTCTCAGGTGCAATTGAATCTTCTAACGGAGTATTAAATCCGGAAGTAAATAGAGGATCAGGTGAAATGCTCTTCTTAGAAAACAGAAATCCAATTAATAGATCAACTACACAGATAGAAGATATTAAAGTTATAATTGAATTCTAATTATAAATATTAGAAACAGGTAAAAAATATGGCAACAAGTAAAGTTAAAAACTATAACATCCAACCGTACTATGATGACTTTGATGAAACAAAGAATTATCATAGAATATTATTCCGTCCGGGATATGCGGTTCAAGCCAGAGAGCTTACCCAGTTACAAACTGCGTTACAAGCACAGATAGATCGTTATGGTCAATATGCATTTAAAGATGGTTCAAGAGTATTGGATGGTAAAGTTACTGTTGATACCCAAAGAGATTTTATTAAAATTAAATCTTCATTTACACATAGTGTTGGTGGAGCTTTAAACTCCGACACTTATCTTTCAGAATTTGTAGGTTCAACTATTACTGGATATGGAAATAGTGGAAATCAAGTAACAGCAAAAGTAATTGGATTCGAAGTAGCAGGAGATGCTTCAAACCCAGCAACTTTATATATTAAATACGAAAACAAAGGTGGAACGAATAGAGACGTTGGATTATTTGTAGCTGATGAAGAAATTATTTCAAATGCAAGTACAACATCTGGCACTGTTAGATACGGTGAGTTAGTTGCTTCAGGAGATACTCCTACAGGGCAAGGATCAATTGCTAATATTGAACAAGGTGTTTACTTTATTGGTGGAACATTTGTTTACGTAGAAGCTCAATCTTTAATTTTAGACAAATATACAAATACCCCAAGTTACATTCTTGGATTAACCGTAACAGAAAACTTAGTTTCATCTGATACTTCAGGTCATTCTGCATTGGTTGATAATGCTACAGGTACATCCAACTTTGCAGCTCCAGGAGCAAACAGATATCAGATATCAACTGCATTAGTAAAAGAACCTTTAGCTGTTGGATCTAGATCTACTGCTAATTATATTACATTAACTACAATCGAAAGCGGCAAAGTTCAGTTCGATCAAACCGATAAAAATAACGATGCAGCTTTAGGAAGAAGATTAGCAAGACGTACATTTGAAGAATCAGGAAATTACGCAGTACAACCATTTGAATTAAACATTAGAGAATATCTAAACGATGGTTCTAATAAAGGTTATAAAACAAACGCACAAATTGTAGCAGACGGCGATGCAGCTAATAACAGCGCTGGTACAACATATGGTAAATCAAAATTAGCAGTTGGTGTTGAACCATCAGTAGCTTATGTAAAAGGATTTAGAAATGAAAACCTTGCAACAAAATATGTTAAGGTAGAGAAACCAAGAGATGCAAGTGCAACTAACTTTGTTAATAATGCTACAACCCAAATCAAATTAGGAAACTATATTAGATTAAAGAATAGCACAGTATCTGGTCTTCCAGACATTAATAGTTTTACTTCAGTTAATTTAGTAAACCAAGCTGGTTCGACTATTGGAACATGCCGTGCAAGAGGCATGGAACAACCAATTGCAGGTACATCTGGTTATACAGCATTATATATTTTTGATATAGCAATGACTGGTGGAAATACATTTAACTTAGTAAGAGCAGTATCACAAGCAGGAACACCAGCATTTGCGGCAGAATTAATTAACAGAGCAGGTTCAGTTGGTCCAGCACCACAGCCAAGTGCAAATACAGATGCACTTTTATTTGATTCAGGTTTAAGTTCATTAGTATACAAATTGCCATACGATGCAATTAACTCTCTTAAGTCAGTTAGCGAAGATACTATATTTAGATCTAAGCAATTGTTTACAGGAACATCTGACGGATCAGGTAATGTAACATTTTCAGTATCAAGCCCTAGTGCGTTCGTTGATCAAGACGATAATTTAATTTTTGCCACAGGTGGTAACTTTGGACAATTAGCAAGCTCAGGTGGAACTTACAATTATACAACATCAAACACAACAACACTTACAATAACTGGTCTTCCAACAAGTGCAGTTATTAAGGTTATAGCAACAGTTCAAAGAAACGAAGCTTCGATTACTAAAACAAAAGTAAGCACAACTAAAGCAAACACAGTAGGCTCAGGTTATATAGGATTAAGCAAAGCAGATATTATTAGAATAATTTCAATTACAGATGGTAACTCATTAGATGTTACAGAAAGATTTACATTAGATAATGGGCAAAGAGATAACTATTATGGAATGGGTAAAGCAGTTCTTAAACCAGGATTTCCAACCCCAACTGGAACATGTACAGTCACATTTGATTATTATTCACACGGTTCAGGTAAATATTTCTCAGTAGATTCTTACCCAACAGCTGATTACGACACAATTCCTACATTCACTGGCATTAATGGCGAAGTACAACTTAGAGATTGTTTAGATTTTAGACCTAGAAGAGATGATGGAGATAATAATTTTACTTCTACTGGTTCTAATTTAACAGTTATGCCACATCCATCACACACTTCAACTGCAGATATACAATACTTTATGTCACGTATTGATAAATTGTATGTAAACAGATCAGGTGAATTCTTAATTGAAAAAGGTGTTCCATCGGATATACCTTCATCACCAACGGTTCCAGATGATGCAATGGCTTTATATGATTTACATTTAAGCCCGTATGTATTTAGTTTATCAGATATTAAACCTAAGATTATAGATAACAAACGTTATACAATGAGAGACATAGGTTCATTAGATAAAAGAATTAAAAACTTAGAATACTATACTTCATTATCTTTACTAGAACAAAGTGCAGCAGATGCTCATATAGTAGATGCAGCAGGATTAAGTAGATTTAAAAATGGATTCTTAGTTGATTCATTCCGTGGTCATCAGGTTGGTGATACAGCTAATAACGATTATCAAGTATCTATTGATAAAGGTAATGGTTTATTAAGGCCTAAATTCGACGAAAGAAATGTTAACTTAGTTAGAAAAACGTCTGATTCAGGTTCAGTGGTAATTAGTTCTTCATTAGCTCATTTACCTATAGCATCTAATACAACTATTATTGAACAACCGTACGCGAGCTCGTACGTAAACGTAAACCCGTACAACGTATTTTCTTGGGATGGCGTAGTTAAACTTTCTCCAGATTCAGATGAATGGAAAGAAGTTGATCAGCGTCCAGCTATTTTAATTGATGATACTGGTCAATATGACCAATTTATTAAAATGGCAGACGAGACTGGAATCCTAGGAACAGTTTGGAACGAATGGACAACTAATTGGTCTGGTTCAACTATTGAAGAAGATAGCCAAAGAGAAGTTATTGCAGGTGGCGGACCAAACGGCGAAAACATTAAAGTTACTACTAACACAACTACTACAACAACTTCTAATCAAGCAAGAACTGGATTAAGAAGAGATGTTAGTTTTGATACAGTTAAAAGAGAATCTGATAATAGAGTCGTAGAAATTAACTTTATTCCTTTCATGAGATCAAGAGAGGTCTTCTTCTCAGCTGAAATGTTAAAACCAAATACTAAATTCCATGCATTCTTTGATGGATCAGATATTACTACATTCTGTAAACAAAAAGCATTTACTGAATTCTCTTCAAGATCTAATATAATAGATCATAGAGGCGTAACATCTCATCCAGATTCAAGTTCAGGTACATTAGTATCTAACGGCAATGGTGTATTAGCAGGTTCGTTTGTTATACCAAATAATTCAGCATTACAATTTAAAACAGGTTCAAGAGAATTTAGATTAAGTGATTCAGCAACTAACACGATTGCTACTGAAACTTCTTCAGCAGAAGCACAGTATCAAGCAAGAGGTTTATTAGAATCTAAACAATCAACAATTACTTCAACTAAAGTTCCACAATTATCTACTCAAGAGTTAAGCGATGGAAGATCAATTATAGAAACAGACGTTTCAGAAATAGTTACATGGATTGATCCAATTGCAGAATCAATATTAATAACAGAAGAAGGTGGAACATTCGTAACATCAGCTGATATATATTTCCAAAGTAAAGCAGAAACCATTCCAGTTAGATTAACAATTAGGGAAATGGAAAACGGTTCACCAACACAAAGAATTGTACCAGGTGCAGATAAGGTATTATACCCAGGTTCAGTTAACGTAAGTGCAACCGCAGCTTCAACAACAAACTTTGCATTCGATCATCCAGTATATTTAGAACAAGATCACGAATATGCAATTGTACTTACATCACAATGTGATGATTATAATGTATGGATTGCAGAAATGGGTAAATTTGACGTAGCTAATACTACATTCAGAATTACTAAGCAACCATATAACGGTGTATTCTTTAGTTCAGCTAATGCTTCTACATGGACAGCAGAGCAAGCTAAAGATCTTAAGTTTAAATTAAACTCCGCAGTATTTAGTACTTCCGGGGAAATAACATTAGTAAATGATATACTTCCAGTTAGAACTTTACCATCGAATCCATTTACAACAGCAAATGGCGATGCTACCGTTACAGTAAATCACCCTAATCATGGATTACCTAATAATAGTTCTAAAGTAACATTTGCAGGTGCAACAGCTACTAATAACATTAGTGCAGCTAATCTAAATGGACAAAGAACAGTAACAATAGTAGATACAGATTCATATACATTTGAAGCAGGTGGAAATGCAAACGCAGTAGGATCCGGTGGTGGCACAGCAGTAACAACGACAGAAAACAGACATATCGATGTTATGAATAACATTATTCAAAACTTAACATTACCAAATACTAGCTTAAGATTCTTTGCTACAACCCGTAGTGGTAAATCTATAAGTGGAACAGAATCCCCTTATCAAGCAAAAGCAGAGTTTGAAGTACTACCAGGAAAAAACATTGTATTTGCAGTTCCAAGAATGATTTCAAATGTAGATAATGAAACAGCTAATCAATCAGGAAATAAATCTTACTCGTTAAGATGTGCTTTAAGTACAACTAAGACCAACCTATCACCTATCATTGATATGAATAGAGCGTCATTAGTTACGGTTGCTAATAGAATTAATAGTGGTTCAGCTTCAGAAACAGCAGCAACCGGTGGTAATAACATAGCTAGATATATAACTAAAACAGTAGAACTAGCAGATGATGCAGATGTTATAACAGCATATATTGATGTTAATAGACCTGGTTCTTCTAACGTTGAATTATATTACAGAGTACTAACATCAGGGTCTGCAGCAGATATGAATGCAACAGCTTGGGCATTAGCTTCTTCAACAGCTTCAATAGGAATTAATGATAATCCAGCGGTATTCGAAGAAGTACAATATGAGATCGATCCATTAGGAGCTAACGTAAGTTTTGGTTCTATGCAATTTAAAATTGTATTAAGATCGACTAATACTTCGACTGTACCAACAGTAAAAGACTTTAGAGCAATTGCAGCAACATAGGATAATCATGGCAAAGAAGAAAGAAACACAAATAGAAATAATTGATCAACCAGATTTAGTTAAGGATACTGCTTCACAGGCGGTTATAAATACTAATACATCTCAACTGATGAATCGTAGATCTCAAATGAGTGCTATGAGAAACAAAGATGCAGAGCTTGAAGAAATTAAAAACGATATAAAAGAACTAAAAGCTTTGGTAAAAAAATTAGGTAAAGGATAATGGCAATTAATAAAGAAACAAGAACATTAAAATCCAATTCGATAGAAGAGCTCAGACAAAAGTCTAATGAGGTTTCTCTACATGTTGGAGATCATTCATTACTTGATAGTGTTATACAGGATAAAATATTTACTCATACAGCAGCTGCTGGTGATTATTTAGTTACTCCAGCTGCTACAAGATTTGAATACAAACCAGAAGAAACAGTAGATAATACTGCAGGTTACATCTTACTAACTGGGAGTCCTACTATTGGTGGAGGTTTCGCAGCAGATGCTTCAGTTACACAAAGTGGAGGATATTCCGCCACTATCGTAAGTGCTTCAACTACTAAAATTCTAGTAAAGAACTCTACAGGAACATTCAGCTCTAGCTCTACATTAACAGCAGGCTCAGATACGATCGCAGGATCAGCAATCAGAAGCTTAGTTGCAGAATCATATAAGAAAGCAGAGTTAATAGTTAAAGTAGGAAGTACAATATACACCCAAGATACTACTTCTACTACAGGATTTCATGTACCAAATCACGCAGGTTCAGTTACAATTACTGGCGTTTCAGATGCAGCAGATGTATCAGACTTTGAAGAAGGTGCAGTTGCATATCAAGGATCAAACTTAGCAGGTGCTACTTGGTCAGGAACAATATTAGATTGTTCAACTACATTATTAAGAACAAAAACAGTATCAGGATCATTTTCTGCTTCAACCCAAATTAAAGTAGACGGTGGATCAGATACAATTGGTGGTAGTAATCATGGTGATATAACCAATGTTGATACAACCTTCGGTTCTATAATAGAGTTTAATACTCCATTAAGTTCTGGTAATGCAGTAACAATGAATGCTACAAATCTAGTAGATGCTATTAATGAAGTCCAAGATGATATTGGAACAATTAGTACATTAGCTTCCGGGATTTCAGACAGATCAGATTTAGTTAAAGCAACTAACTCTCTTAAAACAGAAATTGGAACAGCTAGTTTAACAACCTCCGCTTCTACATTAAGAGGAGCAATTAATGAACACGAGACAGATATAGGTACAGTAGGTTCTTTATCTACTACCGCAACATCTCTTGTAAATGCTATTAATGAACATGATACAGAATTAGGAACAATCTCAGCCAGTGCCTTTGGTACATCCGCATCAACAGTAAGTACTGCAATAGCAGAATTACATACTGACGTAGATGCTAGATTGATGCTAACAAAAGGTACATCACAAACTATTAATGGTAATATTGCATTTAGTAATGCTAAGACGTTTACATTTCCATCCGGATCTACATTAGATATAAGACAAGGTTCTTTATTAACAGGTTCAGGTGCAGGTGAATTAACATTTGATACAGCATTCTTAACACTTACAGCTAATGATTCATCAGTTGCTGCTAACCAATTTGGTCTAGAAGGACGAAGAGTTGGTTCAGGTAAAGATGTAAGAATACAGTTTAATGAAACCCAAGTTACTGGAAATAAAGAAGCAAGAGCTTGGCAGTTACAAGGATTAGATGATTCTAATGCTTCAAACACTGCAGATATAGTTACATTCTATAATGCTAAAGAACTTATTACTAATAATACCGAAACAGGTATTGATGTAACATGGGATAGCACAAACCAAAACTTTGACTTTGCTTTATCTGCAGATCCAACCATTACATTGGCTGGTGATTTAGGTGGAACAGCAACATTAACTAATTTAACAAGTGCTACATTAACAGCAACTATTCAAGCTGGTTCAGTTGAGAATAGTATGTTAGCTGGTGGTATTACTAATGCTAATTTAGCTGGTAGTATTGCAAATGCTAAATTAGCTAATTCAAGTATTACAGTAAGCGATGGATCAAATACAAGTCCAGTTGCTTTAGGTGGAACATTAACATTCGCAGGAACATCAGGCGAAGTAACGGTAGCAGAAAATGCTGGAACAGTTACAGTTGGATTACCTGATAACGTAACAGTTGGTGGTAACTTAACAATTACTGGTAACTTAGACGTTAACGGAACACAAACAACTATTAATACATCAACATTAGAAATAGATGATACATTAGTCTTAATGGGAGCATCAGCAACTGAACCAACAACAGGTGGTTTTGGTTTAGAAACAAGAAGCTTCACGGGCGTAGGCACGCATTCGAGCAATGCAGCAAATGTAACTGGTTCACATTCTATTGTATATAACTTTGCAACAGATAGATGGGAAGCAGATGGTTCATTAATACTTTCATCAGCAACTGCAGGTGCTCCTAAAATTGAAGGACAGTTATTTGAATCTAATGACAATTTAACATTCTCAGCTGGAACAGGTTTAACTGAAGCAGTTTCAGTATCAGGTGTTGACACAACAGTTACATATACAAACTCAGATAAAGGTTCAAGCCAAAACATATTTAAAAATGTTCTTTCAGATTCAGGTACAGCAGTAGCTGATACAAATAATGATACACTTTCAATATTAGGTGGTAATAATTTATCAACATCTACTTCAGCTGATGCACTCACAATTCAACATACTAACTCAGGCGTAAGTGCTGCAAGTTATGGTTCACAATTCGTAGTACCAAGTATTACAGTGGATGCAAGAGGTCATGTTACAGCAGCATCAAGCAATACAGCAATTACCTTATCAGCTTTAAACTATACAGGTGATACTGACGCAAACAATTATTCATTTAATATTACAGGTGATAGTGGATCAGCAAATACCATATCTAAAACAGAAACACTTGATATAGAAGGTGGGACAAACGTTTCAACCGTAGTTGAAAATAACAAAATTGTTATTAATTCAGTTAATACCCAATATGCAGTAGGCGATGGTGAATTATCCCAAAACAACTTTACAAATGCTGATCATACTAAACTTAATGGTATATCACCAAGTGCAAATAACTATTCATTCTTAATCAATGGACAATCAACAGGTGGAAATGGTACTATTACAAACGGTGAAGTCCTTGGATTTACCGGAAGTGGTGGTGCAACTATTACTAGGGTTGGTGATAATACAATTAACATAAATTCTGCTAATACAACTTATTCAAGTTCAAGCTTTACTATTACTTCTTTATCTGGATTTCCTGGAGGATCTACGGGATTCTTAAGAGCAGACGGCGCATTTGCTACACCAAATTATCCAAGTATACCAGGTGTTCAAAACGGTGGATTAACTGAAATTAACTTTACAAGTGCTCTTAATACTAAATTAGCTGGTATAACTGCAGGAGCAACAGCTAACACAGGTACAGTTACGGGTGTAACTGGATCAAACGGAGTAACATCAGGTGGGGGAACTGCTCCGAACCTTACAATGTCAGGTAGTTATTCAGGAACTTTTACAGTTAGTGGAACTATTAATGCTACAGGTGATGTTGTAGCTTCTTATTCAGATAGTCGATTAAAAGATAGAAAAGAAAATATCACTAATGCATTGGATAAAATAGAAACATTAAATGGATTCTATTACACACCAAACGATAAGGCCGTAGAATTATATGACGGTGATTTAGATAAAAACGAAATAATGGTAGGGGTTTCAGCTCAAGAGGTTTATAAAGTAATGCCTGAAGTTACATCTCCTGCTCCAATCGATAATGATTATTTAACAGTAGATTACGGAAGAATGGTTCCTTTGCTAATAGAAGCAATAAAAGAACTAAATGCTGAAATCAAAGAACTTAAATCACATAAATAAAAGGATATAAAAGGTAAATTAAATGGCAGTTTATTCTAACATAACAATTGATCAAGGAACAGATTTTTCTTCTTCGATTGATGTGACAGATGCAGATGGTGATGCAGTTAATTTGACAGGCTATACAGTTAAAGGTCAAATTAGAAAAACATACACATCTAGTACATTCGTTAATTTAACTTGTGCAGTTTCAAATGCAACCGCTGGCATTGTCAGTATTGCATTAACTGCAGCGCAGTCAAATGCGATGAAACCAGGGCGTTTTGTCTACGATGTAGAGATAACAGCTTCTGGAGGATCTAAGACGAGAGTTTTAGAAGGGCAGGTTGAAATAACCCCAGGAGTTACCCAGATCTAATGGCTAACCTTAAGGCAAAAATTCGATCTAACCCAAACAAGATAGTTGCACAAACTTTAAAAATTGGTAACGTATCTTTGGCAGATTTAACAGACGTAGATACGGCTGGTCTGGCAGATGGAGCTATGATTCAGTATAATGCTGGAACAAGCAAATTTAAAATGACAAACTCACTAGATGGAAATAATCTAGTAATAAATTCGGGAACATACTAATATGGCAGCTTTAACAAGAATTAAAATATTATCCACAGCGTCTACCACCAGCGCACCGGCTAATATATATACTGGGGAATTAGCGTATTCATACGTTACTGGTACCCAAGCAAATAACGGTGATAGACTATATGTTGGTACTGGTACTGAAAACCCATATGCTCCAAATGTAGATATTATTGGTGGTAAATACTTTACAGCAATGTTGGACCATGTACATGGTACAGCGACAGCAGCAAGTGCAGTTATTCTAGATGCTAATAAGCATTTATCGGATATAGCAATTGGAAGTTTACAACTTGGATCTAGCGGTGGCTCAGGTCAAGCAGTAACTTCTGTATCAACAAGCACAACATTATCAGGTGCAGCTAATACACAATTACCAACAGCATTAGCGGTTAAAACATACGTTGATACTTTAGTAGATAGCCAAGATTTAGATATTGCAACTGATTCAGGTAACATATCAATTGACCTAGATGATGAAACATTTACTATCTCAGGTGATACAGGTATATCAACAACTGGATCCGGTAATGGAATTGAAATTGATCTAGACGACACGGCAGTTACAGCAGGATCTTACGGTTCGCAAACAGCTATTCCAACATTTACAGTTGATCAACAAGGTAGATTAACAGCAGCTTCAACAGTTACAGTTGCTACAGCATTAACAGTAGATGGCGATTCAGGAACAGGCGATGTATCTTTATTAACAGATGATTTAAGAATCATTGGTACATCATTAGAGATTGAAACAGCATCTTCTAAATCGGGTACAGACGTAACATTACAAATTGGTTTACCAAATGATGTTACTATTGGATCAGACTTAACAGTTACAGATAACTTAGTTGTTAACGGAAACGTAACCTTAGGTAATGCTACAGGCGATACAGTTCAAACTGGCGGTAACTTAACAGTTGGTGGTGATCTTACAGTTAACGGTACAACAACTTCTGTTAACTCAACTACAACTACTTTAACAGATCCAGTTATTGAATTAGCAAAAGATACTTCTGCAGCAGATGGATTAGATCGTGGTGTTAGTTTCAAATGGCATAATGGTTCAGCAGTTAAAACAGGTTTCTTTGGATTTGATATCCAAACACAAAGGTTAGTATTTACTAATGACGAAGACTTATCAGGTGGTGATAACGCATCAGCACCGTGGCACAATGCACAATTCGGTGGTGCTTATTTAGGTAACGTTCAAGTTGGTATTACTGGCGATAACGAAATTGATACTACTTCAGGTAACTTAACAATTGATTCAGCAGGTGGTACAACAACCGTTGATGATATTCTAACAGTTACAGGTGCAGCTTCAGCAGCTAGTTTAACATTAACAACTGACTTAGCAGTAGCACACGGTGGTACAGGATTAAGTTCATTTACAGGTAAAGGTGTATTTACATCTAATGCCGGTGGTACAGCAGTTAGCTTTGTAACAAGTTCCGATGATGGAGCAATATTACAATATAACTCTTCAGGTGTACCAATAGCTTCTGTCATTATAGATGGTGGAACATACTAGGTATAAATACATTATAACACATTAATATGTGTTTGTAAACATTTTATTAACTTCCTTATATAAGGATTGAACATTTAGGAGCCAAAATTGGCAAGAAAGACAAACATACAACTGAGGCGTTCAGCAACCGCTGGAGGCATTCCAACTACAAGTAATTTAGACTTAGGTGAATTAGCGCTTAATACCGTCGACGGTAAAGCGTATATGAAGACCACAGAGTCTTCTCTTGATAGTGTAATTCAACTCGGCTCCGCAACAGATACTTACCACAAGATAAGAAAAGGTAATGTAATAGTTATTACCGTAACCGTTGCTAGTAAAACAGCAGCTCATCCATTTCATGGATCAGGTTCAAGTTCAGGATATTTTTTAAATGGTATTGAAGCTCCACATTTTCATTTTGTCCCAGGCAATACATATAAATTAGATCAAGCAGATAGTTCTAACTCTGGTCATCCTCTTAGATTCTATTACGAAGCAGCAAAAACAACTGCATATTCAACAGGCGTAACAACATCTGGAACCCCTGGATCTTCTGGTGCTTATACCCAAATAGTTCCAACCGATACTACACCAATGGTATTACATTACCAATGTTCAGCTCATGGCTATATGGGTGGTAGATCAGATTATGGTACAAGAAATTTAACAGGATTCGTTACAGCTGATCTAACAGAAGGAACAAATCTCTATTACACAGACGCTAGAGCAAGAGCCTCAATTAGTGTAAGTGGGGATTTATCCTATAATAGTTCAACAGGTGTTATATCTTTTACAGAAACAACAGCAGCTACAACTCGTGCATTAATATCAGTCACAGATGCTGGTGGAGATGGTTCATTAGCATATAATAACTCCACGGGCGTGATCACGTACACGGGTCCGAGCGCGAGCGAGGTGCGAGCGCACATCTCCGCGGGTACGGGCGTAACGATTACTAATGGTTCTATAGCTATAGGACAAGCTGTTGCTACAACTTCTGATGTAACCTTTAATGATTTACAAGTAGATGGTAATACAATCATCACTGGTAACTTAACGGTTAATGGAACAAGTACAACTTTAAACGTTGCAACATTGGACGTAGAAGATCTAAACATAACAGTTGGTAAAGCAGCAACAACAAGCTCAGCAACTAACGGCGCAGGACTTACATTCGGTGCTTGGTCTTCAGGTACTATACCTACATTCACATGGGATCATGCTAACCAAAGATTTGCAGCTAATTATGCTATTGCAGCTAATATTACAGGTGCATTAACAGGTAACGCAGATACAGCTACTACATTAGCTACAGCAAGAACTATATCAGGTGTATCATTTAATGGTTCAGCTAATATAACACTTAACACTTCTGCAATAACAGAAAATACTAATCTATACTATACCAATGCTCGAGCAGATGCTAGAATTGCAGCGGCAAGTTTACTAGATTTAAATGATGTTGGTTCTGACGGAACAA
>Ga0209091_10001380_pt1 | contig 21260 bp, 15 predicted proteins | sample ArcticOcean_MG_C_6_FD_187438 | JGI IMG/M metagenome (GOLD analysis project Ga0209091, IMG submission 187438) | Marine microbial communities from western Arctic Ocean - ArcticOcean_MG_CB8_128 (SPAdes) (version 2) | ecosystem: Environmental > Aquatic > Marine > Oceanic | place: Arctic Ocean...
TAGCACTTGGCGCTGATGCGGTTGCGATTGGTCACTCTTCTCTTATGGCGCTTAACTGTAATAGAGACATTCCTGAGGCTGATTATGAGGCTGAAATGGGTGTTAAAGCTGGTGAATGTTATCACTGCCATACTGGGCGCTGTCCAGTTGGTGTTGCGACTCAAGATCCAGAGCTTAGAAAGCGTCTTGACCCGGATGAAGCATCCGAGCGTGTATACAACTTCCTACATACACTAGCAATCGAGACTCAAATGATGGCTCGTGCTTGTGGTAAGACAAACATACATTCGTTAGAGCCAGAAGATTTGGCTGCACTTACTATGGAGGCTTCGGCTTGTGCACAAGTTCCTATTGCAGGTTCGCAGCATACGGTTGGCCGTCCAGATATGACACGTTTTTAAGATAAGGAGTTATTATGAGTAGTAATGAAAAAACATTTGTAGTTGGAGCTGATGGTCTTGATTCAGATCGTGAACAAGAAATTGGTCAACACATTGGTTATCGATATGATGTAAATCTTGTCCCCGACCTTAAGTTTATAACGCCTTTTTTGCAAAAATATATTGAGAAAATGGGCTGGAAAGATCTTAACTGGTTAGAAGATATTCATATGGGTTATGAGGGCGATCAAGCTGCTGTTTTTGATAGAAATATTAATGGCTGGGTGACTATTCCGGACAATATTAAACTTCCAAATAATCAGCAAGAGCGAGACATGATTGCTCGCGAACTATTGGTTAAGTTTCAAATGTCAGAAAACCATCCAATGGTTGACCTTAATAACGCTTACCGTAAATTCTAACTACTGTAAGTTATTTCTAAAGGGGTTGGTTGAGAGCAAAACTCTAAATCTTAACTCCTTAGTTTGTCGGCATTCCACCCCCTGGAGTGCCGTATAAACTATTTTTTTAGTTTGTAATTTATTTCATTGACACATGAATTTTTTCAAATTGACCTATAAATTATTCTATGTATACTCAAATACTTGTTAACTTGGTTTACTAAATGAGAGTTTCTAATATTAAATACAGTGGAAATTGTGAGACTTACCAAATACTCGGTGGTGAGGCTGTTTCTATTGACTTAAAAATTGGGGATTCAGTAGAAATAGTTGATGTAGAGGGAGATCAGCAGTGCAGTGTTCTTGCCTTTGACTCTAAAAAATCATCCGTATTGTCAGCTTTAACTTGGAATACAAAACCAAAAAGTAGGGCGTCTGAAATAAACCCAGAGGATTGCTCGGATATGCTCAAGGCAATTCTAGAGCATAACCAAATAGACTCCAAAAAACTAAATGGAACTGAGCTTTTTTCATCCTCAAATCCAGCAGATTCACGCCAATCTTTTGATATTAAAAATGATACCTTATGCGTATTTGATGCTAAAGGTGGACCAATGATAGTAGATAAACAAAACTCACCAACTGAGATTTTGATTAATGTGTCTCGATCAAATCCATCAAATCCATCTGAGAGACTTCCTGAGCCTCTTGCCAAGTCATCTAAAGAGATTCGGATAAATAATAGCTCTGCAGTTGCTTATAAAGTAAAGGCCGGCGAGTACATTCAAATTATTGATGTTGAGGGTCAGCAATGCTCAGACTTTCAAGCATTTTTGCAGGAAGATTTAAAAAATAATTTAGAGCTTTGCCTTGATCCAACGGTTACAAGGTCGCAGATGTTGGCAAGTTATCCAGCACCGGGGACTCATGATAAGTTCTACAATCAAAACTCTGCACCACTAGTTGAGGTAATTCAAGACACCGTATGTAGGCATGACACTTTTGGCCTTGCATGCAATGCCAAGTATTATGATGATAGAGGGTTTCCTGGTCATATTAGTTGTACTGATAATTTTAATAACTCTCTTTCTGAATACGGAGTTACGCCACGACAAAATTGGGCAGCAGTTAATCTCTTTTTTAATACTGCAATTGAAGAGTGTCATACATTAAGCTCAGATGTTTCTTGGTCAAGACCTGGCGATTATGTATTATTTAGAGCAGTTGATGATCTAGTTTGCGTTTCATCAGCTTGTCCAGACGATACAACTTCTGCAAATGGATGGAATCCAACGGATATACATGTTAGGATTTACGATAAATCTAATACTTTCTCATCGGCGACGGCTTTTAGGCCTGATCCACAATCAATACCGACTATGACTAAAGAAACTGGCTTTCATAAAAATACCTCTAAGCTAACTAAAAACTTTGATAACTATAATGGTTATTGGTTGCCACTTGAATACACTAATTTAGGTGCAATTAAAGAGTATTGGCAGTGCCGTGAAGGCGTTGCAATGATAGATCTTGCTCCTCTTAGAAAGTTTGAAGTTTACGGTCAGGATGCTGAGGCATTAATGCAATTCGCTATTACGAAAGATGTTCGAAAGCTTGCTATTGGACAGGTTGTCTATTCTGCCATGTGCTATGACAATGGCTGTATGGTGGATGATGGTACGCTTTTTCGTCTTGATGAAAATAATTTCAGGTGGATCGGTGGATCAGATGATGGTGGAAAATTACTTAGAAAAATTGCAGATGAAAAGGGGTTTGATGTTCGCGTTAAATCCTCCACTGACCAGCTTCATAATGTTGCTGTTCAGGGACCAAAGAGTCGCGAAACTTTAGAGAAGATTATTTGGACTCCAAAACTACAAACGAGCCTTGAAGATCTTAAATGGTTCCGTTTTACTATTGGTCGAATTGGCGGCGAGACTGGAATTCCTGTTATGGTTTCTAGAACTGGATATTCGGGCGAGCTTGGGTATGAAGTTTTTGCCCATCCAAAAGATTGTGAATCTGTTTGGGATTCAATTGCAGAGGCTGGAGAAGAATTTGGTATATGCCCTCTAGGGTTAAATGCTCTTGATATGCTAAGAATAGAGGCAGGTTTAATTTTTGCAGGTTATGAATTCTGTGATCAAACTGACCCATTTGAAGCCGGCATTGCGTTTACGGTTCCACTAAAAACAAAAGAGGATGATTTTTCTGGTAAAGAATCATTAATTCTTCGTAAGAATTCACCACAGAGAGTTCTAGTTGGGTTAGAATTGTCTTCAAATGAAGTTGCACTCCATGGTGATGGGGTGTATATTGGTAAACAGCAAGTAGGAATAATTACAAGTGCAACACGTTCTCCAATATTAAAAAAGAACATTGCGCTTTGTAGAATTTCAGTTTCAGAGTCAGAAATTGACAATGAAGTTGAGGTAGGAAAATTAGATGGACATCAAAAGCGACTTGCCGCTAAAGTGGTCCGCTTTCCATTTTATGACCCTGAGAAAACTCGAGTTAGGATGTAAGTTTTACTTAGGCAAAAGAACAATCTTAAATCAGAAATTTGGTTTAAGAATGTAAGGGTGGTTTTGATAACAAATTTTTGTTTAAAAAGTCATTTTTTAAGTTAGATATTGTCAATGTTTTGAATAATATTTAATGAAACTATAAAAGGAGAAATACATGAATAAGTTTACAAGTAAAGTGGCTGCAGCTGCTTTAACGATGACTTTAGCTTCTGTATCGGGTCAAGCTCTAGCTGCTGACTCTTCGAAGCCAATTGTTATCCCAACACACAACTGGTCAAGCCAAGTGGTAATGGCTTATGTTCTTGGTGGAATGTTTGAATCTATGGGTAATAACGTAGAATACGTACCATCTGACTCTCAAGCCGTTTATGAAGCTATTCGTAATGGTGATGTTACTATTTCACACGAAGTTTGGCAGTCAAGCATGGGAGCATCTTTCTATAACGCTATGGCAAAAGGTGGTTTAATTGACGCTGGCTCTCACGCAGCAGCAACACTTGAAGATATGGGTGTTCCTCATTGGGTAGTTGAACAAAACTTATGCCCAGGACTTCCTAATTGGGAAGCATTAGCTAACTGTCCTGAAGTTTTTGCAACTGCGGATTCTGGTGGTATGGGTCGTTGGTTAGAGGGTCCTCAATCTTGGCACGGTCAATTAATGCCTGAACGTGTTGCAGCTCTTGGACTAGGTGATAGTTACGTTGTTAAGTTTGCTGGTAGTGCTGACGCGCTATGGGCTGATCTTGAAGCAGCGAAAAAAGAAGGTCGTGGTACTATTATCTTTAACTGGACTCCAAACTTTACAGATGCGGATGGATTTGATTTTATCAAATTCCCTCCATACTTTGATGGTTGCAGAACAGTTGACGGTGGTGATGGTTCTTGCGGATCTCCAAATGGTTGGTTGAAGAAAGCAGCGAACTATAAGTTCCCTAAAACTCACCCAGCTGCATACACTATGTTTGCTAAAACATCATTCACAACAACTGATATTGGCCAAATGGCTGCATTAGTTGATGTTGATAAGATGAGTCATCAAGATGCTGCAAAAGCATGGCTTGCTGCTCATGAAGATGTTTGGATGCCGTTTACACAATAGGCTTTTATAGCTTCAACCTTTTTGTAAAAAGGTAAAAGCTAAAGTTTTATTTAATCTCCCTTGGGCTGGCTTAGCTGGGGGAGATTTTTTTTAACTTCTTCATAATATTGTTAAGCACAATTAAACAAAAAGTTTAATAAAACCGAATTATGGTTAAACAGAATGTATTTTTTTGTATACTGTACTATGAAACAAAATATCTGAACTAGGAAATCTATTATGTCACCTCAAAAATCAAGTCCTCATAAAGAACAGCCGGTCATTAAGTGTGATTCTGTCTATAAAATTTTTGGAGAGAATGCAGGAAAAATGCTTAAAGACTCTAATGGAAAAGTTGATGCTAAAGTGTTCCAGGATGCAGGTTGTGTGGTAGGGGTAAATAGCGCTTCTTTTGAAGTTTATCGAGGTGAAATGTTAGTTGTAATGGGGTTATCAGGCTCTGGTAAATCAACCCTTCTTCGTTGTATTTCAAGGTTAACAGACACAACTTCGGGCTCAATTTTTATTGATGGTGAGGATTTACTTGCCATGAACAATAAACAGCTTATTGAGCTGAGGCGAAACAAAATGGGCATGGTTTTTCAAAGCTTTGCATTATTGCCTCATAAAACTGTTCTAGAAAATATAGCATTCCCTCTTCAAGTTAAAGGGAGTAACACTTCAGATAGTATATCAAGGGCAATGGAAATGGTTGAGCTTGTTGGACTGACGGGGCGAGAGAACTACTTCCCACGAGAGTTATCAGGTGGACAACAGCAGCGTGTTGGAATTGCGCGTTCATTAGCTGTTGAGCCTGACATTTGGTTTTTAGATGAGCCTTTCTCTGCACTTGACCCATTGATTCGTAAAGAAATGCAAGATGAATTTTTAAGATTACAAGGTGTTTTAAATAAAACAATCTTATTTGTAACGCATGATTTTAATGAGGCGCTGAGGCTTGCTGATCGAATTGCAATAATGAAAGACGGCATTATTGAGCAGTTAGACACTCCAGCCAATATTGTTCTTAATCCAGCAACTGAGTACGTGCGTAAATTTACCGAAGAGGTTCCCAGAGAAAAAGTGTTAAAAGTTGAGGCTGTAATGGATCCTGTAGGAAATGAAAAAGGATTAAGCAAGCTTAAAGTATCAAAAGATGCAATCATTGAAACTGTTGCTGAAGCAGTTTTGAGTGAACAAAAGCCTGTAGCTGTTCTAGATAAAGACAATAATGTTGTTGGCGTCTTAAACTGCTCTACTATTCTCCAAGTGCTTTTTGGAGAGCGCTCTTCATTATCTAATAAAGATTAAATTAAGGTTATGATTAGCTATTTTAAAAATAACCCTAAGGTCTTTCAATTCGCCATCGTTTTGATTGTATTTTTCATTCTTATGTCAATGACGGGTGAGTATAAGGATATTATTTCGTTACGAGATGGTTTTAGTAAGAAAGTGAATTCTGGAGAAATTCAAGCTATAGCTAGTTTTTCTGATTCTATAAGTATGATTTTGAGGGGTCAACTGCCACCTCAATTCATAAGAATGCCTGAATTAAGTTTTTATAATCCTGTGATAAGTACTTCTTTCAATTATTTATGTGCCGTACTGTTAATTATTTTCGGCCTTCTATTTAGAAATTATCATGCAGAAACCAAGGTTTTCAATTATTCAGTTTCGACCTGGGTCAAAAAGAGCTGGTCGAAGGTATTTTTGTATACCACTTTAGGGGTTATTGTAGGCTTTCTTTTTATACCAACTCTTGTCAATTGGTTTTTTGGCGAAGCTACAACAAGCAGTTTTTGGTCTATACCAGGAATTATTAATGATTCTGCTGATTATTTAATGTTTGAATTTTGGCCGGTTGAGATCTACGACCCTGATATTGAAGAGTATGAGTTTTCTGCAATGATAAAAGAGTTAACCAGAGGCTTTTCGCGTTCTTTATTGTTTGCCATTGAACTCATTCGAGAAATTTTGTTGGGTGGCGTTAAAACCATAGTTGCTTTTACAAGTTGGGATTGGCAAAGTGATAACGAGTGGGCAGTTTGGCCTGCACTTCCTTGGACTGTCGTTTCTGCCTCTGCAATACTCCTTGGCTATGCATTAAAAGGTTGGGGGTTAGCAATATTAGCAGCTGTTTCAACACTATACCTTAGCCTATTTGGTCAGTGGGAACCTTCGATGCAAACCCTTTCATTTGTGTTAATTGCAGCTCCTTTTTCATTTATTTTAGGATTATCTTTTGGAGTTTGGGCTTATAAAAGCCGGACAACAGAGTCTGTATTAAAGCCTTTGCTTAATATTGCCCAAACTATGCCACATTTCTCATATTTGGTTCCTGTCATGGTGTTTTTTGGAGTTGGCGATCATGCCGGCGCAATTGCAACTGTAATATTTGCTACCCCACCAATGATACGTCTTACTCTTTTAGGATTAAAAAAAGTTTCACCTGAAGTTATAGAGGCAGGGATGATGAGTGGTTGTAATGATTATCAACTCATGCTAAAGGTTTTAATTCCAACAGCAAGAAGAGATATTCTGATTGGCGTAAACCAAGTCATCATGCAGTGCTTAGCAATGGCAGTTATTGCTTCTTTTATTGGCGCTAAAGGTTTGGGATTTAACTTGCTTCTTGCGCTTAACTCCCTTAGGATTGGCCAAGCATTAGAGTTGGGAGTGTGCATTGTATTAATCGCAGTACTTTTAGATAAGTTATCTTTAGCTTGGGCGAATAAACAAACTGACTATTTTGCTGACCTTCCTTTTATTCAGCGTCATAAGAATTCTTTAATTTTTACAGCAATTTTATTAACTGGCTCTCTTTTAGCCTTACTAGGCTCGTTCTTTTTTAAAGACGGCATTAATTATTTTTATATGATTCCGCATAATAAAGGCTTCACATCTGAGCTTTTATGGCAATCAGGAGTCGACTGGATATGGGATACATTTTTCTTTTCATTGCAAAGCTTTAACACCTGGCTGATTGTAGATATTCTTATCCCTATGAAGACTGCCTATCTATCAATGCCGGTTATTGCAACTTTTTCACTTGTTATGGGTATTGGTTATATTATTGGCGGCATCAGATCGGCCCTTATTGTTGGTGGTTTTTTGTTATTTATCGCGCTCTTGGAGTGGTGGGATAGAGCCCTTATCACAGCATATATGGCGAGCTTTGGGGTTATTGTTTCAAGTATTATTGGTATCACAGTTGGTTCGTTATGTGCTCGAAACCGACTCGCAAGCAAAATTATCTTATTAGTGTGTGATACTTTTCAAACATTCCCTTCGTTCATCTATCTGATACCAGTGATAATGCTTTTTGGAGTTACCGACACTTCAATATTAATTGCGGTCATTGTTTACGCAACTATTCCTGCTACCCGCTACACTGTTGAAGGTCTCAATAGCGTTCCGCAAGACTTGCAAGATGCCGGATCAATGTCAGGGGTTAGCAACATGCAAAGATGGCTTAAAATAGAATTACCTCTTGCATTTCCACACATTATGTTGGGGCTTAATCAGACTGTAGTTTTTGCACTCTTTATGGTAATTATTGGCGCTTTTGTAGGCTCTGATGATTTAGGACAATTTATTTTGAAGGCGCTATCTGATAAGCAAGGCATAGGTAACGGCCTAATCTTAGGATTGTGCGTAGCATTTATTGGATTGATGGTTGATCATCTAATTCAAACCTGGGCAACTCAAAGAAGAAAATTACTAGGCATAGATTAAAACTATTCTAAGGTGATTTAAAAACTCTTTTTTAAAATTCAAATCTAATTGAAATTAATTACTAATTTAAATATCGTTTGCCACGATAATATCACTTTTGTATTTATAAAATCTGGAGAGTTGTAAAGATGAAGATTATAGATGGCAAAGTTCTTGCTGAAAATCTTAGGAAAAATATTGCTAACGAAGTTAAGCAGTATTCTAGACCTCCTGGCCTAGCAGTCATTTTAGTTGGTGATGATGAGGCTTCTAAGGTTTATGTTAGAAATAAATCTAAAGCTTGCGTCCAGGTTGGATTTTATTCAGACCAAATTCATAAATCATCAAATATTACTCAAGAGGAGTTATTGTCTGAAGTTAAAAGGCTGAATGAAAATAATAATATTGATGGCATCTTAGTTCAGCTTCCTTTGCCTAATCACATTGATGCAAATGTCATAATTGAGTCGATTGTTCCTGAAAAAGATGTTGACGGCTTTAGTAGTGAAAATATTGGTAAGTTAAGTTTAAAGAAACCATTCATTAGTCCCTGTACTCCTAGAGGCGTTATGAAAATGTTAGCCTCTATCAAGTGCGACTTAAGGGGTAAGGATTGCGTAGTCATTGGCGCCTCAAATATTGTTGGAAGGCCGATGGCAATGGAGTTTCTTAATGCTGGCGCTACAGTTCAAGTTTGCCACAAAGAGACAAAAGATATAAAGCTTAAAACTAAGTCGGCAGATGTTATTGTTGCTGCTGCTGGAGTTGCAAACCTAGTTAATGCTGACTGGATAAAAGAAGGCGCCGTTATTATTGATGTTGGTATTAATAGACTTGAAGATGGATCTTTGACGGGCGATGTGGATTATGAGTCTGTCAAAGGCATAGTCTCTGCTATCTCGCCTGTTCCAGGTGGAGTTGGTCCAATGACTATTGCAGTTTTACTTGAAAATACATTAACAGCCTACAAAGCAAGACTATAAATTAGCCTGCTGCTTAATCCTAAAATCTTTTAAAAGTTTAGCTACCCATTGATGAAAGCAGTGAGTAGCGCTATCCATTACTGGTGAGAATTTTCCGCCATCAAACATTAATCCATTCCTTCCCCGCTGCATTCCTTCCACAACGCCAGTATCTTCACTAAATACAGTTTTCCAAAAAGAGGCGTTAGAATCTATGAGTGTTTTAAGTTCTGGCATTTCAGAAGGATTTTTTGCATAATATAGTGAAACATGCTCAATTGTTTTATTAGTCGAGATGGGCTCTATAATTATTGAAAAAAAGTGATCCCTGTGAACTCCTAAAAGTACATTTGGATATAAAGCAATATACTCACTTTTGGTATTCCACTGTTCTGATAAGTTTTCAAAGTCTGGAAATACGTTGCCATCTTCATTTTTAATTTGATTGTATACGTGGGAGCCTTGGCCAGAGAAATGCCCCATCTCTTCGATATGGAAGTGATCCTCGATACTTGAGGTGACATTGAGCTCCGGGTGAACCCATGGCAAGTGGTAGCTTTCACAGTAGTTTTCAACTGCAAGCTTCCAGTTAGTTTTAAGATTAAGAGTAAACGAAGATCCATCACCGCCATGATGAAGAGGAACGTCAAATTCAGACCATCTCTTAATTACTTTTGAAGCGTAATCTTTAAACTCTTTAGCATTATCAGATATATTTACAAAGATGATGTCTTGCCAAACTGTTGACCGAATTTTAAAGAGGCCTAGCTCTTCATTTTTAATCGATTCATGAGTATTTGAACCAGTACCACCCACCATTGGGGTTGCACACAAATCTCCATTAAGGTTGTAACACCAACTATGATATGGACAACTTATAACGCCTTTTATATTCGTCGGTTCTTCAATTAAAATCATTCCCCTGTGGCGACACGTATTTTGAAATACATGAATATCCCCATTTGAGTTTCTGACCAAAATTAAAGGCATACCAACGAAGGTCATTGGTATTACGTCGCCTGGGTTAGGTATGTCTTTTCCAGTACCAATTGCCGACCAATTATTAAACAAAATAGCTTTTTTTTCTTCTTCAAAAACTGCTTCACTTACGTAATGCTCATTTGGTAAGCCTTTTGCCTTATTGGTTGATGTTAGAACTGATTCTAAGTTACTAAGAGGGATTGAAGACATTCAAAAAAGCTATATAAAAAAAAGCTATGATACTATCTATTAAAAATAATTATTTTTAATAAAATTCTTACAAAAAATTGAATATATTTCAATAGATGAGTTTAAAAACTATGACTTTGAAATTAGAAAATCTCTTAGTATTTTGACATTTTCAGGAAGCAACTCTTCTTTGTCGCTCATAATGTATATCGCAGAGGGTGCAGGTATTGATGTGTCACCAAGGACAACTAGCTCACCACTATCAATCTTAGGTTTGCATAAATGCTTCCAGCCTAAAACTACTCCCATTCCATCAGAAGCAGCCTGAAGAGCTATCATATAGTTATTAACATGAGTCCCTGGTGAAATCTTTCCTTTGTAACCTAGGGCGTTAAACCACGAAAACCAATTGGACCAATTTTTATCTTTAGCCCTGAGGTGAATAAGAGGAGCCTGCGCCAAATCTTCAACAGAAGGGTTTGGAAATTCCTTAGCGAAGCTTGGGCTACATACTGGAACTAATTCATCTTGAAAAAGTGTATGTTTCTGGTTTGATTCATTTTCAACAAAACCGTAGCAAATTTTTAAATCAACAGCAATGCCTTTGGAGTCTGGGTTATCTGTTACATGCTGATTGACTGGAATTTCTGGGTGTTGTTTCCAAAATTCCGCTAAATGAGGTGGGAGCCAAAGAAAAGAGATTGCAGTAGTAGCGCTAATAATTACTTCTTTATCTGTAGCAGAGCGTCTAAGATTTGCAAGCGTAGAAGAGATAGATGTAAAGCTGCTTTGAAGAACGGCAAATAAAGACTCACCGTGATCGGTTAAATTGTTTCCATGATGCTTCCTGTCAAATAACGAAAGCCCAAGCTCAGTTTCTAAGAATTTAATTTGATGGCTAACCGCGCCTGGAGTAACACCAAGCTCCTCAGCTGCGCCCTTAAAACTTCTATGACGCGCAGCAGTTTCAAAGGTTGCAAGAGAGGTTAGGGGCGGTAATTTATAGTATCTACGAGACATAATTGTTTCCTAAATGTTGAATCCAAGTATACTTACTTTTAGTACAAGTTGTGTTCAAAATGACCCTTTTTTGACTAAAGCAAAGTTAATATTTGTATTTGAATAAGTCAGCGACTATTCAATTTAGTGTTTTTATGCTATATTTGAGGCCTTATATTGCACAATTAGCAAAATATATTTAAAATAGAATAGAATTGTAAAGTCTTTACGTAGTATAAATTTTAATTTTCATCAATCTTAGAATTATTTTCACTTTGGTTTGAATTTTTTAACTACCCATTGCTTTCAATTTAAAGATAATAATGATAATTAAAAACTAGATTTTATTTAAATTTAAGATTTTATTTCTATAAACATATATCACAAGGAGATTAATATGTCTTTACCAAGTCAAGCCGAGTTCGTTATTGCCGGTGCAGGAATTCATGGATTATCAACTGCATGGAGATTGGCTGAACGCCTAACTGAAAATGGTGAAAGTGTTAATGGTCGTATTGTAATAATTGATAAGGCAGATAGAATTGCAGCCGGGGCAACTGGAATTGCTTGCGGCGTTGTCCGCAATAACTATTTTCAACCTGCAATGAGAAAATTAATGGCCCACTCAGTAAGTATTTGGGAAAGTGACCCAGAGGCATTTAGTTATCATGCAAACGGTTATATGCAAATTTCATGTGAAAAAATGCGCGAAGATGTTAAGCAAATTCATACTGAACAAGCTGCAATAGGATACGAAAGTGTCTTTATTGAAGGTGAGGAAGAGTCTCGAAATTATATGCTTGAAATGTTTGATGATTGGCAAGCCAAAGGAATCACATCGGTTCTTCATGAGAAGCCAGGAGGATATGCCAACAACGTTAAAGCGATGGAGGGCCTTTCTAAAAAAGTATTAGATCTAGGCGTTACTGTGGTTCTTGAGACTGAAATAACCGGCTTTGTTTCTAATGGCCATGGCCAAAGGGTTACTGCAGTTGAGACGAGTAAAGGAACAATTCAGTGCGACAATTTAATAATTGGAGCTGGACCCTGGGTTCGTGATTTTTGGAATATGCTAGGACTTCCTAGTCAAATTGAATTAAAGGATCTTGAGGGTGAAGTTCATCCAGACATTGATATGTGGCGTTTTTGGCAGTTGGAGGAGGGTGTTTTAGAAATTCCACCCGAAACTTTAATAACCAATGACGGTAAAATTCCACCAGTGCTTCATGTTGACACGGATGCTCCTTTATATTCGACTGTTGATGGTTCATTAATTACGGATCAATTGTGGGGCATTTACTATAAACCTGATTGGGGTTTTGGTGGGATACAGGGGGGCGCTTCTCCATATACAGTTGATACCCCTGTAAATGAAGTCGCTATTGATCCATATGGCCCTGAAAGTAAAGAATTTACAGCAAGTAAAGATTTCCCTGAGATGTGGGTTTCTGCTCTTGCACATTGCCATAAAAGATTTGAAGGTATGATGCCTCATTACCATAAAGAGCCATCGGGTGGTATTGGCTGCTTTACCCCTGACAGCTTTCCTGTCATTGATACTTATAATGAAAATGTAACGATTATTGCGGATAGCAATCACGGATATAAAATGTTAGGCGTTGGCTGTCTAGTAGCTGAAGAATTATTAGGTGAAAAGCAAGAACTCCTCGAGCCTTTTAGGTTTAGCCGCTTTAAAGCTGGAAAACTTCATCCAGTATCTAATAGTCCTTATCCTTGGAGTTAAAAAAGTGAGTAAAACACGTTATTCTGGTTTTAAGGTCCTTAAAGAAGCGCTGACTGGTCACAAAGGCTGGAAGCCAACTTGGCGTGATGCTGAGCCTAAGGCTGGTGGCTATGATGTTGTCATTGTCGGTGGGGGTGGTCACGGTTTAGCGACTGCTTTTTATTTAGCAAAAAATCATGGTATTACGAATGTTGCTGTTGTTGAAAAAGGCTGGATAGGTGGTGGTAATGTGGGAAGGAATACTACTATTATTAGGTCAAATTATTTGCTACCAGGTAACGAGCCTTTTTACGAATTCTCAATGAAGCTTTGGGAAAATCTTGAGCAAGATTTAAACTATAACGCTATGGTGTCACAGCGCGGTATTATGAATCTAATTCATTCAGACGCTCAGCGTGATGCATTTATCAGAAGAGGTAACGGCATGTTGTTCGCGGACGCGGGTTGTGAATTTATAGAAGCAAAAGAAGTAAAAGAAAGATACCCATTTTTAGATATGGATAACCCAAGATTTCCAATTAAAGCAGCTTTAGCACAACCTCGTGGGGGCACTGTACGTCATGATGCTGTTGCCTGGGGATACGCAAGAGGTGCAAGTGATCTTGGAGTAGATATTATTCAAAATTGCGAAGTCACAGGTTTTAATATTGAAAATGGAAAATGTTTGGGCGTTCAAACAACTAAAGGTGAAATTAAGGCTGGGAGAGTTGGTGTTTGCGTTGCAGGTTCGTCTGGAAGAGTGATGGCGAAAGCTGGAATTAAACTGCCTATTGAAAGTCATGTTCTTCAAGCTTTTGTAACTGAAGGCCTTAAGCCAGTAATGGATAATGTAATTACTTTTGGTGCTGGACACTTTTATTGCTCACAGTCTGACAAAGGTGGCCTTGTCTTTGGCGGTGATATTGATGGTTATAACACCTATGCTCAGAGAGGAAATTTACCTGTTGTAGAGGATGTTTGCTCTGGCGGAATGGCTATTATGCCTATGATAGGACGCGCTAGATTACTTAGAATGTGGGGAGGGGTTATGGACATGTCAATGGACGGCTCTCCATTTATAGACAGTACTGAAATTGATGAATTATTTTTTAATGGTGGTTGGTGTTATGGTGGCTTTAAAGCGACACCTGCGAGTGGATACTGCTATGCACACTTGCTGGCAACGAATTCCCCACATGAAGTAGCAACAGCATACAAACTTGATCGATTTAGGCGTGGCGCAATGATTGATGAGAAGGGTGTTGGCGCTCAACCAAATCTGCATTAGGAGGACATAATATGATAATAAATCACCCGTTACTTGGTCCTCGTGATTCTGAAGAATTTGTTTACTTAGGCGCTGCTGACCTTATAAATCGCCCGAATAATTGGGAGCAAGATGCATCCGCTGAAGACTTTTACCAATACCAGTATATTCGAGAAAATATTGCTGGTGATCATCGTGAGCTCTGGTACCACGAGCAGGGTGATCAGTCTTGGCTAGTTGTCACTAGAAACACTTTATCACATGAGATTATTAATGTTGAGTTAGCTCAAGATGTCTCAAGAGGAATAGGTAGAGGCAAATGAGTCAACTTAATAGAATAAAGGGTGGCTTAGTAAATCAAAAAAAATCTATAAGCTTTACTTTTAACGGTCAAATACTGACTGGTTTTGAAGGTGATACGCTTGCATCAGCCTTACTCGCAAATAATAAAAAACTGGTTGGTCGCTCTTTTAAATACCATCGTCCACGCGGCATAGTTACTGCCGGCTCTGAGGAGCCAAATGCAATCATGGAGATTGGAAATGGTGCCTATAAAGAACCAAACACTAAGGCAACTATTACGCAGCTATATAATGGATTAGAGGCAAACAGTCAAAACCATAGAGGTCCATTAGGCTTTGATCTTATGGCTATCACAGATTTTTTATCCCCACTTCTTGGTGCTGGTTTTTATTACAAAACTTTTATGTGGCCTAAAGCCTTTTGGGAAAAGTTTTATGAGCCTGCAATTCGAAATGCTGCCGGACTAGGAACTCTTTCAACTGAGGCAGATCCTGACACTTACGATAAAGGTTTTCGCTATTGTGATATTCTAATTATTGGCGCTGGCGCAACAGGTTTGTCTGCGGCCATTACAGCTGCTAGTTCTGGCGCAAAAGTAATTCTTGCCGACGAAGACTTTTTAATGGGCGGAAGACTCAACACCGAATCTATAAAAATTGATGGTGGCTCTGGAAGTAAGTGGGCAAAAGATACGGTTGCCGCATTGAGTACTATGGAAAACGTTACATTGATGTCAGATACGACTATTTTTGGTGTTTATGATCACGGTATATATGGTGCAATTGAAAATAGGTCTTCAGAGGCAAGAGAAGATAAAGATAAGCCTCGCCAGGTTAATTGGAGAATTTATGCCAAACGCTCAATTCTTTGTGCCGGAGCAATTGAAAGGTCGATAGCTTTTGGAAATAATGATCGTCCCGGCATAATGCTTGCAAGCGCTGTTAGATCGTATGCAAATAGATTTGCAGTTGCAACAGGCGATAAAGTTTCGGTCTATACTAACAATGATGATGGTTGGACTACTGCAAGAGATCTAGTTTTAAAAAATGTTAGAGTTGTCGCTGTAATTGATTCGCGTTCGATTAGTCCTGTATTAAGAGTGCCAGGTGCTGAAATTTTTATGGGCACAGACGTTGTTGACACTAAGGGCCGAAGAGCGCTTAAATCAATAAAGCTTTCTAATGGAAAAACAATAGATACGGATTGTCTAGCTGTCTCGGGCGGATGGAATCCAAACTTACATTTAACTTGTCATCACCGCGGAATTCCAAAGTGGAATGGTGAGATTGCTTCTTTTATTCCAGATAAAGCAAATCCTCCTGGTATGACAGTTGCGGGTCGCGCAAAAGGAACAATGGTTCTTTCTGATGCAATTATTGAAGGCCACAATGAAGGCGCATCTGTCGCTTCAGATCTTGGCTACAAAGTCAAAAAATCAGACCCATCTGAAACTCCTAGCGTTTCATATAGCGTAACTGCAAACTGGGGCGTTCCAAGTGGCAAAAATCGCGCTTGGGTTGACCTTCAAAACGACGTCACTGCAAAAGATATTAAACTTGCAAACCAAGAGGGATTTAAATCAGTTGAGCACGTTAAGCGCTATACAACCTTAGGCATGGCAACAGACCAAGGTAAAACTGCCAACGTTCTTGGAATTGGTATTATGGCCGATAACATGGGTCAAACTATTGAGGAGACTGGAACTACAATATTCAGGCCTCCATATTCACCTGTTGCTATTGGAGCATTTGCTGGAAGAAGGCGTGGTATGGAATTTTATCCAACGCGATATACGCCAAGTCATAAATGGTCTGTCGAGCAGAATGCTATTTTTGTCGAGGTAGGAATGTGGTATCGCTCACAATGGTTTCCACTTCCAGGTGAGACTCATTGGCGTGAATCTGTTGATCGTGAAGTAAAACAAACAAGAGCATCGGTAGGTATTTGTGATGTTACAACTCTAGGTAAGATTGATATTAAAGGTTCCGACGTTTCAGAGTTTTTAAATAAGGTCTATGTAAATGCTTTTGCAAAAGTACCAGTTGGCAAAACGCGTTACGGCTTAATGCTGCGTGAAGATGGCATGGTAATGGATGACGGAACAACTGCAAGGCTCTCTGAAAATCATTTTGTAATGACTACCACTACTGCAAATGCAGTAAACGTTTATCGTCATTTACAGTTTTGTCATCAGTGTTTATGGCCCGATCTTGACGTTCATATGATCTCAGTTACTGAGCAGTTTGCACAGTATGCAGTTGCTGGCCCAAACTCTCGTAAATTACTTCAAAAAGTAATTGATTCTGATTGTGATATTTCAAATGAAGCATTTCCTTATATGGCTGCAGGTGAAATTACAGTTTGCGGTGGAATACCTGCAAGGCTTTTTAGAATTTCATTTTCAGGTGAACTGGCGTATGAAATTGCAGTTCAAACTCGCTATGGCGATTCACTTATGAGAGTCCTAATGGAAGCGGGTGAAGAGTTTAATGTTGTGCCTTACGGAACTGAGGCTTTAGGCGTAATGCGAATTGAAAAAGGACATGCAGCTGGCCCAGAGCTTAACGGACAAACTAGTGCATATGACCTAGGAATGGGCGGCATGGTTTCTGGGAAGAAAGATTTTATTGGCTATAAGCTTGGATTGCGTGAAGACCTCCTTCGTGACGATCGAATGCAGATGGTTGGCTTTAAGCCAGTTAATACTCAAGATCTTCTCCAAGCCGGATCTCATCTTCTTAATTTAAGAGATAAGCCATCTACTGAAACAGATCAAGGTTGGATTTCATCTTGCATTTATTCACCAATATTAGGTCACTATATTGGTATAGGTTTTATTAAGAGCGGACATAGCCGTAAAGGCGAGTTCGTCCGAGCAGTTGATTTAGTGAGGGGCAATGATATTGAGGTTGAGATATGCAGCCCTCACTTTGTTGATCCAGAAGGAGAACGTTTACGTGTCTGATTATGAATTAGTAGTAGAATCCGCACTTGATGGTGCTGAGCATGAGTTTAAGGGAGTAACTGTCTCAGAAGTTATTGGTAAATCATTGGTTATGATTGCATTACCAAGACCAAAATTTAAAGAGATTGAGTCTTCAATGATAAAATCTTGCGGCTTAGCATTGCCTGAAATGGAGCATTCAACTCAATCTAAAGACTCCTCCATAGTGCTTTGGCGTTTACAGAAAAACCAAGTTCTAGCCTATTTTTCTTACGAAGGGAATGATGCAGAAGTAAATATTGCAAACAGATTAAATGCTCCTGCTTACTATACTGATCAATCTGATACATGGGCGATGATAAGAGTAAGTGGGCCAAGAAGTAGGGATGTTTTGGAGCGAATTTGTCCAATCGATCTTAGTAAAAATGTATTTTCTGTTGGTAATGTCTCTAGGACTATTATGGAGCATATAGGAACCATAATTCATAGAGATGATGAGGATTCTTATGTTCTTCTAACAATGCGATCTTTCGGAATTTCAATGCTTCATGCTATTGAAGTATCAGCGAAGAATGTTTTGTAAAAAAAATAACCCTATAAGCCATCCTTCTTGCTCAAAGAACATTCGTAGTAAAATTTAAGTTTCTAAGCGATAACGGTTGCCTGGATGGGTTAATCGGCTAAAGGTAACTGGTATATTGTCACTCCAAGTCACTCTAGAAATTAAAATACAAGGCATTTGAGGTTTAATTTGTAAGTATTTTGCAGTCATTTTATCTGCAGCAATAGCTTCAACAATATGCTGGGCTCCAGACAGAGGTAGTATTTTTTTTAAGTAGTGATTTGCTGTTACTTTCCCAAGGTCAATATCTAAATAGCCAGGAGCCGACTCTTTATTGATATAACGCTCTTCTAATTGAATAGGCTGGTCATTTTCAAAATGCAGAACTAGTGAATAGAATATGTGTGACTCAGACTTGAGACTAAGGTGATGGCAAGCCTGTAATGGCGCAATAATTTCTTTTTGTTGATGGACTTCAGAATGAAAGCTATTGCCACGAGATTTGACCTCTTTTGCAATGTCTCTAATCTGCAAGGCAGATTTAATGGGTTTGTTTTCGTTAACAAAGGTACCTAGCCCTTGAATACGGTACAAGATGCCTTCTTCAGTAAGCTCCCTTAGCGCGCGATTAGCTGTCATGCGGCTAATTCCAAACTGCTCACAAAGTTTGTTTTCAGAAGGTACTTGACTGTGTTCAAGCCATTGTTGGGTATTTATTCCATCAATAATATGACGCTTTAGGGTTTGGTAATGGGGAATATTTTCTGGCATATTTCTATTATACGCAACCCATTCAAAAATGATTGTCTATACTTGTATATACAAGTATACTTTGGTTGTATAGTTAATTTAATAGAAGGCGAAATAATGATTAAAGCACCACATGGCAGTAAATTGAGTTGTAAAGGCTGGCATCAAGAAGCCGCTATGCGGATGTTGATGAATAATTTAGATCCTGATGTGGCAGAACACCCAGAAGACCTTATTGTTTATGGAGGTAACGGAAAGGCTGCTCGTAATTGGGATTGTTATCATAAAATTATATCAACATTACAAAGACTAGAAAATAATGAAACACTTTTAATTCAGTCTGGTAAGCCTGTTGGCGTTTTTAGAACGCACGAAGAATCACCTCGAGTTATTATTGCAAACTCTCACCTGGTGCCTAGATGGGGGACTTGGGATAAGTTTCGAGAATATGAACAAGCTGGCTTAACCATGTATGGGCAAATGACAGCTGGTTCATGGATATATATTGGCTCCCAAGGTATTTTACAAGGCACTTATGAGACTTTTGCCGAGTGCGCTAAACAAAACTTTGGAGGCGATTTAGTGGGTCGATTGGTTGTAACAGCAGGTCTTGGCGGCATGGGTGGAGCTCAACCACTGGCTGCAACCATGAATGGTGCTTCTTGCTTAGTAATTGAAGTGGATGAGACTCGTGCACAGAAGCGCTTAGAGAAAGGATATATTGATGAAATATGTTACAACCTAGATGAGGCCTTAGAAAAAGCACTTAAAGCAAAAGAGCAAAAACAGCCTTTATCGGTAGCTATTGTTGCCAATGTTGCGGATGTTTTGCCAGAAATGCTAAAACGAGGCATTATTCCAGATGTGTTGACAGATCAAACATCTGCCCATGACTTGCTATTGGGCTATCTTCCATCAGGATATGGCGTTAAAGAGGCTGAAGAATTTCGCACTAAAGATTCAAAGGGTTACCAAGAAGCTGTATTGGATTCAATGCAAGTGCATATAGGCGCGATGCTTGAGATGCAAAAACAAGGCGCCATTACTTTTGATTATGGCAACAATATACGAGGCCAGGTCGCTGATCACCGAGGAATGAGTGAGGCTTTTAATATTAAAGGATTTGTACCACTCTACATTCGCCCTTTGTTTTGTGAAGGCTCTGGACCTTTTAGATGGGCTGCACTTTCAGGCGACCCTAAAGACATTCATGTGACCGATAAGGCGATTTTAGAGACTTTTCCACAAAATGAATCTCTTGCTAAGTGGATTCACAAGGCACAAAATCAGGTTCAATTTCAAGGCCTTCCCGCCAGAATTTGTTGGCTTAAGTATGGAGAGCGAGAGGAAATGGGGCTTAAATTTAATTGGCTAGTCAAAAAAGGAAAGGTTGCTGCACCAATTGTAATTGGTAGAGATCACCTAGATTGTGGATCAGTTGCGTCACCAAACCGTGAAACAGAAGGTATGAAGGACGGCTCAGATGCTATTGCAGACTGGCCACTACTAAATGCTATGCTTAATACTGCTTGCGGTGCTAGCTGGGTTTCTATTCATCATGGTGGCGGCGTGGGTATTGGTTATTCAATCCATTCTGGCATGGTGAGTGTTGCTGACGGAACTGCAATGGCTGACCGCAGATTATCACGAGTTCTTTCAGCAGATCCAGGAACTGGTGTGATGCGTCATGCAGATGCAGGTTATGATGTTGCTATTAAAACTGCGAAAAACAAAGGCGTTGATTTGCCAATGATAGGGTGAAAAATTGATTACTTTAGATAATATTTATGAGAATCTTGAGCGAACAATTGATGCGCTATATCATGATAAGAGTGCACTAGAAAAATCACGCGCTATAGTTGATCGCGTGCTTGATGATGGCAATAGTTATTACGGAATAAATACTGGGTTTGGTTTTTTAGCAAATAAAAAAATTGACGCAGAGCAGCTGGAAAAATTACAGCATAACTTGTTATTAAGTCATGCTGTTGGTCTCGGGGATTCTATACCAAAAAATATTACTAAGTTAATGTTACAACTTAAAATTGTTGCTCTTAGTTTGGGTTATTCAGGTGTTTCAGTTGAGGTTGTAGAGCGTCTCATGTTATTTTTGAAAAATGACTGGATACCAGTTGTACCTAGCAAAGGTAGTTTAGGTGCTTCGGGAGATTTAGCTCCTTTGGCGCATTTAGCACTGCCATTATTGGGAAAGGGCTACTTTTGGAGTAATAAAGACAACAAGCAGCTTAAGGCAAAAACTGTCCTTAAAAATGCAAATTTAGAGCCAATTAATCTTAAGGCAAAGGATGGTCTTGCTCTTATTAATGGCACCCAAATGATGACAGCCTATGGCGCCCATATTTTGGAGAGAGCTAACAGCTTATTAAAAAATGCCGATATTTTAGCGGCTATTTCTTTAGAGGCATTGATGGGAAGTGCTCGTCCTTTTGATGAGCGTATTCAAGCTATAAGACCTCAT
>Ga0209091_10001381_pt1 | contig 21253 bp, 19 predicted proteins | sample ArcticOcean_MG_C_6_FD_187438 | JGI IMG/M metagenome (GOLD analysis project Ga0209091, IMG submission 187438) | Marine microbial communities from western Arctic Ocean - ArcticOcean_MG_CB8_128 (SPAdes) (version 2) | ecosystem: Environmental > Aquatic > Marine > Oceanic | place: Arctic Ocean...
GGAACCGTTCCCGGCCCACTCTTGGGCAGAAGTTAAGTGCGTCACCGCATCCGTGTTGGTCGCGATGAACAAACATCCCGGGTTCTCGCGAATGCAAAGCGTCGCTTGCTGAATTTTGTGATAGTTGAAATGTCTGTCAAAGCCAACGATAACTGCGCTGACATCTTTGTCGTGATCCATGTACAAACCTTCGCTCAAAGTGACTTCTTTACCCTTATCGGCTTCGCAACCGGACCACTTGATGCCGAGCAAGTCGAGTTCTTCCCCGATACCGGTTTCCCCAACAACGTAGACTTTACCGTCGAACTTGATGGATTCGAGGTACGCGGCAGCCGCAAAAGAGGAGGAAAAGATATTTTCCGCGGTGATGTTCAACCCCAAACTGGTAAACTTCTTCAAATATCCCGCTCGGGACTTGGTGGAGTTGTTGGTGATGAAAAACAATTGCTTGCCCATACTCTTGAGCATGTCAATAGTCTCCGGAACGCCATCAATCAACGAGTCTCCCTTCCAAATGACACCATCGCAATCGAAAATAAACGTTTTGGTCTTATCGAGCAACTTTTTCGCTTCCGCGACGTCCATCTTACGCTGCTTGTGCGCCATAGAAGCAGAGATTTGTGTCGTGGCAGATACTCTCTTCGATTGATTTCTTTTCGCAGAGGAAGCGACTTTGTTTTGAACGAGAACGGAACGCGCTGCGACTGACGAACTGGCAAAGGATGACATATGTGGGTTGTATATGTGTGTGAGTCCGTGTGTGTGAATATATATATATAAAATGTATATGTATATGTATACTATTACGCGAGAGAAAGTAACGACGATGACGATGTGTTTTTTTTTCTTCGTTTGTTCTGATTATCCATCGCGTGTGTGTTCGACGTGGTCCACGTGTTCCTCCTGGGAAATATTCCTCCTCTGCCCACTAATATTCGTCAAGAAGGCTCATCAAAATTTTATCTCTCTTTTTCTCGATCGTTTTCCTCCCGAAAAATAAAAAACGAGGCACAAGAAAAAAGTGTCACTCGTACAAAGTTGCCCTGTAGAGTATAAAACTACCTGTAAGTAAGTACGCACGACGACGACGAGAGCATGGGAATGCAAGCTTTACCTTTAATTCGAACCACGACATTCTTTTGCGGATCGTTAAAAAACAGCGGTAAATCTTTAGTAAGAAGAGCTATTAAATCGAGCACTCGAAGAAACACGACGACGACGACGACGACTGCGACGATGGAAAAACACGATTTTGATTACGATATTTTCGTCATCGGAGGCGGCTCTGGCGGCGTCCGCGCCTCAAGAATGTCATCCACCGCGGGTGCCAAAGTAGGTTTAGTCGAATTACCGTTTAATCCGGTATCTTCGGACACGCAAGGTGGGTTAGGAGGCACGTGCGTCATTCGTGGGTGCGTTCCGAAAAAGCTCTTCGTGTTCGGCTCTGGGTTCAAAGCCGAGTTCGAAGACGCCGCAGGTTTCGGGTGGGACGTAGACCCGAACCCGAAATTGAACTGGTCGAAACTCTTAGAGGCGAAAATAAAAGAAATCACGAGATTGAACGGAATTTACGGTCGATTATTAGACGGTTCTGGCGTGACTGCGTACGAAGGCGGCGGCAAACTTTTGGATAAACACACGGTAGAAATCACGAAAGCGGACAACACTAAAGAGAAAGTTACCGCGCAAAATATCTTAATCGCGACTGGTGGACGCGCAGTGAGACCAGATATACCGGGTAAAGAACTTGGCATTGACTCTGACGACGCGCTATCCTTAGAAAAGTTGCCGAAAAAAGTAGCGATTGTTGGTTCTGGATACATCGCCGTAGAGTTTGCGGGCATTTATCAAGGATTAGGTTGCGAAGTTGATTTGATTTTCCGTCAACCGTTACCGTTGAAAGGTTTCGATACAGAAATCCGCGAAAACGTGATGAACACCTTAAAGTCGCGCGGCATTAATGTGCACGAATCGACGACGCCGGAGTCCTTAAAAGAAGATGGCAAAGGCGGCATCGACTTTGCGCTCTCCGGCGGGAAGACCATCAACACGGAGGTCGTCATGTTTGCCACCGGTCGCGCGCCGAACACGACGAGGCCAGACATAGGATTAAAAAACGCTGGCGTCGAACTCGATTCTGCCGACGCCATCAAGGTAGACAAGTACTCGAGAACTAACATTCCAAACATTTATGCCGTCGGGGACGTGACCAACCGCATCAACTTGACGCCGGTAGCTTTAATGGAAGGCATGGCATTCGTTGAAACGGTTGTGAGAGGAAACGACAAAGAACCAGATTACGAAAATGTTCCGTGCGCGGTATTCTCCCAACCACCCGTAGCATGCGTTGGTTTGACTGAAGAACAAGCCATCGCGGAAGGGCGCACTTGCGACATCTACACGTCTTCGTTCACCCCGATGAAGTTGACTTTAGCTGGAAGAACGGAGAAAGCGTTCATGAAACTCGTCGTCGATACCAAGGATGATAAAGTTATTGGTTGTCACATGGTTGGTCCGGATTCGGCTGAAATCATGCAAGGTATGGGCGTTGCTTTGAAGTGTGGAGCGACCAAGGCGCAGTTTGATTCGTGCGTCGGTATTCACCCGTCCAGCGCGGAGGAGTTCGTAACGATGCGGACGAAAACTCGAACTGTCGGTCCGAACGCTGGCGCCGCTTAATAAAAAATAGGGGGATCGAGAAAGAGAGAGAGAGAGAGAAGTTGTTGTGTGTGTTTTAATTTTTGAGTACAAAATCGTCATCATCATCAATCATTATTTATTTTCATTTCCGAGTATATTCTTCTGCGTTCCTCCCTTTTTTGCAGAGAACTTCTTTTGCAGTCTCTGAAGAATGGGTTTAATTGTGTCACTTTTGCTGACGCACTCGAAAAGATATTTTTGCCAAGATCACTCCAGAAATTATTGAAGAAAGAAGTGCGCGCGTATACGTGTACAGATCACAGATCTCAGAAAGACAGATTGGTCGACGACGGTTACCGAACGCATTGAAACAGATCGCACTTGATGACTGGGACTAAGCGCAAAAGCGAGGACATTCACGCCTCGTTTGCGAAGAATGATTTACCACAGATTCCGAAACGCGGCGGAGAAGCACTTGCTGCAGTTGACGTTGACGTTGAAGGAGGCAAAATAATAATGCCTTTTATCACCGCAGAAAAGAAGACGACCGAGGAAGAGAACACGACTCCGACGAAACGAAGAAAGAGCAAACAATCGACGGACTTCTTCAACGAGTTACCGTCGTTGATGGGTTTGGAAACGCTCCCAACGATTTCCAGACAGAACTCCTTCAGCATTTATAACAACGGTGGAGACATCACTCGAGTTTTATCGAGTAACAATTTATTCGCCGCGGAGGAAGTCGTCCCGCCTGCATCCTTAGGCGCGGTCCCTCCTCTACGATCTGTGTTGAAAGAGGAAGAAGAAGAAGAGGGAAACGCCATATACAACGCCGATAACATCGTTAATACCACGCATGCAAACAACAAGGCAGCGAATACTTCCAACGCCGCGAACGCCAACAATACTTTATGGGAGTCACTAGACTTGCCGATGCCGCCGATGCACCCGACGCCAATGACGAACAACAACTACAGCGCGCACGAACAAGAGATTGTTCTCGGCTCCAAATCATTCACGTTAGGAACACCATATGCGACACAGAACGAATTAATCCGAATGAATGTAAATAAGAACGACAAGAACAATACCAAGAATACCAGCAACAAAAAGGCGAAGGTGACTGTCGGCAAAAATGCTGCAGGCGGTAAGCAAGCACCGTCGAAAGCTCAACAACAAAAGAATCGTCGACAAACCGTCAAGGCGAAGAAGGATGCGATATTGGCGGTTGATAAAATCATGGCGGATAACGCTAAAAACCTCAGCCCACCGCGGAACTTGCTCAACAACGATGCCAGATTGCGAACGACTGAAGTTCAGGAAGCAAATGGGCAGTACCAATACTTCCACGCGCAACAAGAACAAACCATGCAGAAAAGAAACGAGAGAATGACGACTATGGCGACACTCACGACGCCATCAGATGAAGAAAATGCGAATCCGCCCTCTAACGGCTCGCGCGAAGACGAAAATAATAAGAAAAGCGACAACAACAATCGAAGCAGCGATAACAACAGCAACGAGACGAGTTTGGTAAAAGAAGTAGGAAACAGCGCTGATGGCGCGGCGAATAACGACGACAAGAACAACAAAAAGAACAAAAGTATTCAACAACAACAACAACAAAGAAATTCTCAAGCAGAATTAATGCTCTTGGAAGAGTTTCAAACCGTCATTCGCAATTTATATTCCGTCACTCGCGAGAATATAAAAAACTCGCTGTATCGATTGGCGGAAGAGGCGAAGAATAGAGCAGCCGGGGCGACCATCCTTAAACAGAAAGACCACGTCATGGTTGATCAGTCCGTGGTCAATCTTCTCTATCAACGATATTAGAGCGAGAGAGATCTCATACAATTTAATAGTCCTTTGCATTTCATGCGCATATTGTATTATATTTTCACTTTGTACTTTAAAATCGTTCACATTCGAATCCAAAATTTTCATCTTTCCTTCTCCTTCTTCACTTTCTGTCTCCCTTTCTTCGGCACACGCGCACAGTATCACATTACACGTAGAAAGAAATGGATCGAGTACTCTTCTCTTTCGCTTCTACTTCGTCCTCCTTCTCCTCCTCCTCCTCCTCCTCTTCTTCTTCTTCTATTAGAAACAGCCTTCAACATCACCATAATCAGTTTCAACGATTTAGTTTTTACAACGAACAACATCTACGACAACAACAACAACAGCGAATAAGAAGAAGAAGAAGAAGACTCGAGGCATACACTAACGCTTCTAGGTACAATAATAATAATAATATTAATGACGACGACGTTTTGATCGAGCTTAAAGACGTTCGAAAACAGTTTGGGAGCAAAAAAGTATTAGACGGGGTGTCGTTGAAAATCAGACGAGGTGAAGCGGTTGGTATTATTGGACCTTCGGGGACGGGCAAATCGACAGTGCTCCGCGTCATGGCTGGGTTACTCTTACCAGATTCTGGAGACGTCATCATTAGAGGTAAAAAACGGGAAGGTTTAGCGTCCGATGAGAAGAACCCGAGCTTGAAAGTTGGGATGGTTTTCCAAAGCGCGGCGTTGTTTGACTCGTTAACGGTTGGCGAAAACGTTGGTTTTCGTTTGTACGAACACTCTTCTTTACCGGAATCAGAAATTAGGAAAATCGTTGGCGAGTCTTTAACTGCAGTAGGATTAGCAGGTTCGGAGGATAAATACCCCGCACAACTTTCCGGAGGTATGAAAAAACGAGCGGCGTTAGCGAGAGCGATTATCAAAGACGATATCGTCAACAAAGAGAACATGGGATCCACCACAGCCGCCACGGGAAGAATAGAGGAAGTTGTCATGTACGATGAACCTACTGCTGGCTTAGATCCTATTGCTTCTACAACGATTGAGAACTTAATGAGAGATTTGCAGGATACGCCGAACCATCCGTCGTCGAGTGGGGTGTCCTCGTACATTGTAGTTACGCACCAACATTCCACGATTCGAAGAGCCGTCGATAGGTTGGTCTTTCTGCACCAAGGTAAAGTTGTCTGGGAAGGATCGGCTACGGATTTTGACCGAACAAACGAACCAATTGTTCGGCAATTCGCAACCGGGGCTCTAAATGGACCTATTAGCTATACATAGAGGTGCTATTATTTGTCATTTATTATTCACATCAACGACAACATCCACGACATCTTCATCGTTTGATACTTCTATTCCTCCCTCGCTACTATTACCACTATCACTGCTTTTTACTTCATCTTCTATTGTGCTTAGTTGTTCTACTTGTGTTGAAGGCGCTGCACTACTGCTGTTATTTTTTACTATAGCTGGAAACTCCGGGAGAGTTTCGCCAGGTAATGGCAAGGTTGGCAACGTCCTGCACCGACCACCGAACTCGTAATCTCGGGGATCACAAGGGTTCGGTAGAATCTCCTTCCCGGTGATTTCATTGATGAGAAACTTCTTGTTGTAATAATTATCTAATCTTTTCTGGTCCAGCATGGATTTATCCTCTTTCGTTTTCGCTAATAAGTTTTGGATGAGCTCACTCTTCTCCGGGTCGACGCCACTGAAGGAAGGACCAGCTTCCACTTTTTGGACGTTCCCGAACGATGCGATGGTAAGCGCCGCGCTCGCGACTATAAACTGACGGAGTATAATAGGATGTTTTTGATGATCGTATGCACGAGAGGAGAAGAAGAAGAAGAAGGCGTTGGAGGAACGCACGAAGAGAAAGAAGGTGCCACGCAACGAAACATTTTGTTTCTGTGTTTTGTTTTTATGCAGGCAGAGTGCTTTGAAAATGCTGACATGAACAATTCTTACTTCTTGAGATTTGAGCGTTCTAAAATTTGTATATTTACTTCTTTGATTTGGAAAACCCTCCGACACCTTTCGATTTCTTGAATCCACCGACGACACCTTTACTTCCTTTCTTCTTTTCCAGTTCCTTTCTCTTTCCAATCGTGCTACTCTTGACCGTGGCCGCGCCGAAGAACGATTCCAAACGATTTTGAGAAGCGACGCCGGCTTTCGCTTTTTTGATTCTCGCCAAGGCGTTGCGAACGCGCTCTTCGTTGAACGATTTCTCTTTGACCAAGAACTCAATAACGCCTTCTTCGTTCGGTTTGGACCATTTCAATTCCAAGTTGTTCGTATCGATGACTTCGGGTTCTTTGAATAATTGTCTGGCTTCTTTGTACATGAAGTTTTCTGGGACGACGTATTTTTTATCCTTGATGTTCTCGAGGATAGTTTCGATATTTTTATATTCGCGAATCAACTGTAACGCCGTCACTGGACCAACACCACGGATTGAGTCCGTGTAATCGCATCCACATAGGATGCACAAGTCGATAAATTGGTCGTAATCCAAATCTAAACCTTTGAGAACCTTATCGAAATCGTACTCCGCGATGTCCTTCTTTTGCGACGCCGGCGCCATCAAGTTACGAATCAAACGCGGGCACGCAAACGTTAACGTATCCATATCTTCCGTAGCCGCTCCGTGCACTAAACCAGCTTTGCACATAGCCGCACACGTCGCCTCTGCTTCGCACGGCGCTTCAAACACAGGCACTCCGAGTAATTTTACCAATCGCATGACTTCTTGGTTTTGTTCCTTGGACACTCTTACGGTTCGTTTTGCCGCCTTCTCAATCGCATCTTTATCGCCCGTTTCTCTCGCCACTTCTAAATCCTTCTCCGCTTGGTCTCTCTTATCTTTTCTTTTCGCCAATTCTCCGCCTTTCAAAGTCGGTGGTTTTCCGTCAAACACGTACACCGGTTTAATCCCGGCTTCAAGCATCCGACATGTACGAGACAAGACACCGATGAGATGTGCGGTGACTTGTCCGTTCTCGTCCGTTAACTGACTCTCCCCAGAGCGACCGACAACCATCTGTGAAGAAAACGAGAGAACAATAAATAACGCGTCAGATGTGTGCGCAATGATGAGGCTGGATGAAAAAGGGATGCTTTGCCGATGAGAGTGATGAAAGCGTGAGACTGATGATGGAAGAAACTTTTTGAATTTCGAACGACGAACGATGTTTTTCTCACCAGATACTGATAGATGTGCATGGACGCGTCGATGGCTATTTTCCGGTCCAGGTACGATTGGAACTTTCTCTCCATGGAGCACCCCGGGGAGTGCTCGGCCAATAGTTTTGACAAACCTTTGATGCCCATTTTTATTCCTTACGATATATTTGTATCTGAGGATGTGAATACATTTTATGGGGAGTCTTCTTGTGAATTTTTTGCTCTTTCTCTCGTCCTGTTGAACTCAAAAGCTGCTTGAGATCCCTTCGTCCTCATACAAAAACAGGACTAAACCGAGCGAGAGTAAATAATACATAGACAATAATAATAACAACAACAACAACAACAACAACAACAAGAGATGGCGGGTTTACTCCAAGGCGATCGAGGAAAAATGATGATGAAGATCTATCACGGATCTTCTTTCGCGTTAGCCGGTTTAGTCCCAGCCGCGATGGTCATTCGAGACGGGAATTTACCCGTCGATTTAGCCTTGGGAGTTGCCTTACCGGTGCACTCGCACATCGGGTTAAACTTTGTGATTAGCGATTACGTACCAAAATCTGCGCGATTACCCGCTCGTGCATCGGTGTTAGGCGTTACGGTGGCGACTTTATACGGGTTGTTCCAGTTGAACATGTACGGAGAAGGGGTTTCGAAAACAGCTAAAAGGCTCTGGAGATCGTAAAAAGAGGAGACGCGCACGCACTGGAAAAAGAGAAGAAGAAAAGGAAAGAAGCTTCCACGCAGCGAACCGCCTGTCTAGTAGCCATATCATAGCTTTGTGTAGTAGATAAAAAAATCACCTTTGTACAATATTTACACTTTTAATGTTAATCATCATCATCATCACGAAGAAATCAGCTTCGTCAAGACTATCCATAACCTCGCACCTAAGAAGTTGTTCGTTGTCCTGACGAGAACAGAACCCGCTCTGGAAATTTTTGGGGGCAACTTTTCGTAAATAACTCGTTCGATACCGTTGACGATTTGGTACCTGGTATTCGCAGACACGGACATGTGGATACCTCCCAACATTATGGATTGTACGAACACGCCTGGAAAGAATCCAGCCAAGTTCCCTCCCAAAGCCTTGGCAAAGAAAGTAGCCACCGTACACGTCGCGCTACCAATGACTAAATAAAACTTCGCCTTTGCGAAGTAACACCCTATCCGCTCTTTTATCGAGTAGTCGCCAGCTTGAAAGACGTGCGCCAACGCAGGCTTACCTCCACCGCTACCATCTTTTTCAACAGAGGAACCCGTCGGAGCTAAAAAATATACTATTAAGGTATCATTCAACGCCGCAGAGAGCATTTGAACGAGCGCGGCCAGTCGAATAGTTGGCGTCCACGCTTCCGAGGACAACCCCGTCACCCATATCAGCACAGAGAGCGTAATGAGCTCATCGATACATATTTCAGTTAATAACTTAAAGACAAAGTTCTTATCGGCTTCTAAGCGCTGATTAATCCCACTCTTGAACGATGCCAAGGCGTTCTCGACGAACATTTTTCCTCTCCCGAAAATAGAGGAAGGGGTCTTTTCTCCATCCTCCTCGGGCCAAGAGGAAGCACCTCCAGCAGCTGCCGTCGAATTTGTTATCGTCAACGCTCGTGAAAGCGCGACAAATTGATAATATTTACTGCTGCTACTACTACTCGCCTGTGTCTCTTTATTAATATCATCGTTTTTACTTCCATCGTCGATGTAATTCGTAATCCTCACGAGCGACGACGACTTGCTCTTATTGCGTACGGACGCGATTCGAGGCCGTTGGAACAAAAAAGATGTCGAGGCCGATGAAAAATCGTTTCTTCTCGCCGGGCTGCTCGACAGAACATATCGTCCCCGAGACTGACGACGAGAGGAAGCGCAAGAGAAGGAAGATGATGTGACGTTCTTCGGGGAAGAGAACGAAGTTGCCATCGTAAACATGGTTGTTTGAATAACTTTAAATACAAGGGGTAAATAAAATAACGACCTTTGGGGGACAGTTTTGTTGAAAAGTTTTTTTTTTCCGCTTTCCGCGGGATTTCCCCCCTTCAAAATCATCGTGCATTCAAGACAACTCGTAGTTCTCTCTCTTTCTTACTCGGCACGTAAGTCCTGGACACATCTTATACTATTTTCAATTTAAAAATTGGTATGGTAAATGGTCATTACAAAGAATATATTAAAGGCTAAATTAAGCGACGACTCGGCTCCACGGGTGGTCGATTTCACCGTATTGTATAGCAGTCAGCGTGTTCGTCATCCTGACTTGAAACGCGTTTTCAGAAAAGGCGTTTTTCGGTACGGAATAATCGATGCCATCGTACGATATAGACGAGATAGGTTGAATAACCGCAGCCGTCCCCGTACCGAAAATTTCGTATACGTCTTCTCTAATGAACGCGTCGAGCACTTCCTGCAACGGCAACATTCTCTCCGTGACTTTACACTCGCCCCACTCTCTCGCTAAATCAATCACCGACTGTCTCGTGATTCCAGCTAAAATAGTTCCATCTTCTAAGCTCGGCGTGACGAGCTCTATTTCCCCCATATTATTCTTCCAAAATAGAAAAATATTCATCGTACCAGCTTCAGTGATGTATTGCTCCTTATCGTACACGAATAACGCCTGCGATGCGCCTGCATTCGCGGCGTCTCGTTGCGCCATCACGGTTGGACTGTAGTTACCTCCAAACTTTACGTTACCGGTGCCCCCTGGCCAAGCGCGAATCCATTTCGAATCTACAGCAAGTTTAATAGGAACGAAACCAGATTTAAAATACGGCCCAACTGGTGACATCATCACGTATAAATGAGCTTCTGATGTTTGGGTTAATCCTAACCACGGCGTGGTGCTAAAAATCAAAGGGCGTAAATACATCGCGTAGCCTTTCTTCCTCGGTATCCACTCTTTGTCAACTTTTAAAAGCGCTTCGATGCACTTCAACAATTCCTCGCCGTTAAAGGCGGGTAAACATAATCTAGAGGCGGAAAAGTTTAAGCGCTCCATGTTTTTCTCCGGTCTGAACATACGGACGTTGCCGTTCGAATCGATGTATGCCTTCATCCCTTCGTAACACTCGTTGGCGTAGTGAAACACGTGCGCGAAAGGGTGCAACGCAATCGGTCCAGATTGAATGATTTGTGGATTCGACCATCCAAGTCCGTTCCGCCATTCAACTTTAAGCATATGGTCAGAAATAACCTGCGTTTAGAAGCGAGCGGAAGAGAGAGGTGAGTTTTGAGATTCAGATGTTTTCGTCTCGAGAACTCAGACAGAGAGAGAGAGAGAGGAAAAGGGAGTCTGAAGGAAAAGAAGAAGAGGATAGATAAATCTTACCTTGCCGAAACCGAGTTGTTCGTCCGGGCATCGAGGCAACGGACGCGTCGTCGGATATATCTCTAAATTGGCAAACTGTAAATGATATTTCAGGAAGATTTGATGAGAAGAATCGTGTATCTGTCAGCGAGATGTTTACGAGAGAAAAAGTTGACGAACACTCCCCCCCGTGTTGTGAGAAAGAGAGAGAGAGAGAGCGAGTTTTACAATTTCAATAAGCGCGCGCGAGTTCACCGCTCTAATCATTAAAGGAAAAAAGAAACACTACTCACGTTCACATCTTTCATCGGTCCGCTGAAGTTGATTGGCGTGTTTGCTCGGTTGAGCTGGAGCGATTTACGCGGTGATCGCTGCGCCATCTTCTCGGATAAAAATTTAAAACTACTTCGTCGCGTCGTCGTCGTCCGAGAAGTCGTGCTTTTTCGAACCACACAACAACTCAATATCTAACATTTCATCATCAGACTCTCTCTGTTCTCCACGCGCACAGGACATCACCAACACACAAACAAACAAACAGTGCTTTACTCTCAGTTGTAGTTGTAGTTGTGCGCTTGCGTATAAACTGTTCAGTCGTCGTTACTCTTATAGAAGAGGGAAAAAGAAAAGCGAGGAGGAGATGGAATCGATGGCGACCGATTTGAGCGATGAAATCACCTCCTCCAACTCCTTCTTTTCGCAACCGTTCATGGTGGAAATCATCAAGCTCCTCGCCGGGGTGATTTTCTGGGAGATACAATTCGTTCTCTCCAAATTCTTCTTGAACGTCTTACCGGATAATTCAGAGAAGGAAAAGTTATTCAAGAGAACGGCGCCTTCGTATTGCGTGAGCACGGTGCACGCCACTTTTCTCACCTGGGGAGGGGTGAAAATAATCTGCGCGTTGTACAATGCGCCGCAGAACGAACAAGTGATTTTGTACGAGTCAACGGATGGAAGCTTCGTGGCGTTTTGTGAATTCATTTCCGTGGCGTTTTTGTCGTACATGATCCAGGATTTCCTTCACGTGGTGCACCTCTTTCCAGAGCTGGGGGGCATCGATATGGTCGTACACCACGTGTTGTTTTTCGTGGCTGGATTTTCGGCGTATATTTACGGAGGATATCCGTTGATGTTGGGATACTTGACGATTTGTGAAGCGTCGACGCCATTTTTGAACATGAGATGGTTCATCAAGTCGTGTAAGGAGATGGAATACACGCTTCCGATTGTAGATTATATCGCCCAAAAAGTTGGGATGAAGTACAGAGGTTTACCCGCCGGAAATAGATTAGAATACCACATTTCCTCCGTTTTTAGCTACGTTTTTATTTTTGTGCGGGTGATCATGTTTGGACACGGAATCTTGCTTTTACTTCCTCGGTTTGGGAAGGGAGAGGATAAAATTATACCTAGCTTTGTGAGAGGAATCTTGCTTGTTTTGATTTTCGGCGGATTCCTGTTGAACTTAGTTTGGGTAGTAAAAATGAGAGGAATGCTGAAGTATTATCGATCAAAATGGTTCGATAAACCGGAAGATAATCAGCAAAATCGAATTGATTGAGAAAGAAAACTTTCTTTCTGTACTGGTAACATGGTTGATGCAATTATGTTTGAAAGTGTATATTATTATAAACAATGGAGTATCATAAATAATCACAACGTTCTAAATTGTTCTCGAAAGATGTTCGAAAGCGCGCGGTGGTCTTTTATTCATTCTTTTCTTTTTTACAGATTTTCCTTTTCTCTCTCTCTTAATTCATCTCTTCTTTCCACGATGATTATCTCCCGAAGAATCCCCCTCTCTTTTGTTGCGGTGGCTGCTGCGGTGGCGGCGGCGGCGCTTGCTCTTGAGCTTCAAAAGAAAATCCACCTCGTTGCGTCATCGCAGGAGTGAAACCGGTTGCTATGATTGTTACTGAAATTTGACCCGAAAACTTATCATCGACCACTGCGCCAAAGATGACGTTCGCACTTGGATCAGCCATGTCCGTGACGACTTCAGAGATCGTGTTGATCTCTTGCAACGTCATGTCCGGACCGCCAGAAATATTGAAGACAATACCGGTGGCTTTATCGATGGAATTTTCTACCAACGGCGCAGACATGGCTGCCACGGCGGCTTCTTCCGCTCTGTTCTTACCCGAAGAAACACCAACACCCAACATGGCGGTTCCGGAATCTTTCATGACGGTTTTAACATCGGCAAAATCGACATTGACTAAACCAGAAACGGTGATAATGTCGGAAATACCTTGAACACCTTGTCTGAGAACATCGTCCGCCAACAAGAACGCCTCTTGCAACGGGGTGCCTTCCGGGCACACATCTAACAAGCGATCGTTGGGAATGACGATCAAAGTGTCCACGTTTTTTCTCAAGGCATCGATAGCTTCAGTCGCTTGCACGATGCGTCTTCTACCTTCAAAAGAGAACGGGTACGTCACGACGCCGACCGTCAAGTTTCCAGCTTCCTTGGACATTCTCGCAACAACCGGGGCAGATCCAGAGCCCGTACCACCACCCATACCAGCAGTGATGAACACCAAGTCCGATCCTTTCACGATTTCGTTCAATTTATCTCGACTTTCGTTCGCAGCAACTTCCCCGAGTTCCGGGTTCCCGCCGCATCCCAAACCTCTCGTAACTTGTTCACCTATTTGACATACATTGACAGTTTGCGCGTTCACTAACGCTTGCGCATCCGTGTTTACGACCCAAAATTCAACGCCCTGTTAATATGGTGCATTCCGTAGTGAGAGGAGAAGCGTGTGTGGTGAGTTTTTGAGGAGTATCTTCTTTCGCGTTATGTTGTCGTTGTTTATTGTTGTTGTTGTTGTTGCTTTTCTTGAAAGAAAGAAAGAAAGAGACGAGGAGATTCAAATTCAACAAAAAAGAGAAAATTGTGATTCCCTCGCGCGCGAGCTCTCTCTTAAACAGTCAGATCGCGCCGATAAATGGAAGCCGAACAACGTCTTACAACACAGATACAACAACACGTGGAAGATCGATCGATGGCGAGGGTGAAAAACGCGCGAGACGAGTGAGAGAGAGAGAGAGAGATGTTCTGAGACAATTTCATAGCATCTCTCTCCTCTTTCTCCGATTTCGAATCGTCGTCGTGGAGAGAGCGAGCGCTTTGTGTAGAAGAGCTATGCGCATAAACTTACCGAGACGCCAGCTTCGATCATGCGATTCACGGCGTTACCACCACCGCCACCGCATCCGACAACCTTAATCTTGGCCGAAGATGCCGAGACGACGACGGTTTCCTTTCTGGAAGACGAAGAGGAATTTTGTTTTCTACGAGCGGCATTATTCAAAGAGACCCCGTTGGATCTTTTGCTCGAAGAAGAGATTCGTCTGCTCGACAACGACGATGATCTTTGCTGCTGCTGAGAACAGTTCATCATCGCGCTCGACTTCATCACGGTTGAAGTGGTGGCCATGATGAGAGTAAGAGTGTGCGTACTTTTTCTGTCACACGGGAAGAAGAAAGAAAAGCGCGAGCGAGAGTGCTTTCTTTGAATCTTTGTTTGTGCCGATTTCTTTTTATTTCGTATCTTCTTGTGGCGTTCTCTCCGTCAGCAAGAGAAGAGCGAGACACAACCACAAAAAAAGGAAAGAGAGGCATAATTTTTTTCGCGAAAAAAAAGACGAGTAAAAAAAAAGTGTGAAAAGACAACGTCAAAGAAACGAGAGGCAAAAATCTCTTCTTTATTCGTGAGACGCACTCGCTCGCTTTTGAAGAGCGCTCTGAGAGGTAGAAGAACACGACGCATTGTAAAAGTAGTAGGAGAAGAAGAGGAGGAGGTAGAACTTGGTGAGAGTGAGAAGAAGAGCAGAGAGGGTCGATCAAATCAATCGATTATTGATCGGAGTCAACAACAACAACAACAACAAACATGTCGTGGCAAGATATGATTGAAAACTTGCAAACCGTCGCGTTGCCGGACGGCACGCAGCTCGGGATGTTGAGCGCTTGCGCGATTTGCGATCTGCAAGGGAACTTATGGGGTCAATCCGAGGGATTCCCCGGAATTGCCACGGATGAAGCGCAAAAGTTGATGGAACTCTTCGCGGATCCTTTCTCGCACTGCGCGAACGGGATATACATTGGAGGCACGAAGGTATAACATGTTTCCTATTTATTTCTTCTTCTTCGCATCGTCTTCCTCATCCGGGGGTCGTCAGTCGTTTTTTATTTTTAAACTTTTCTCTCAAAAATACTCACAAAAACCACCCCCACTGGTGTTTTGTTTTACAAAACAGTACGTCTATTAAACGGTTCGGACGAAGACGGAGGGGTAGTTCGAGGGAAGAGAGGCTCGGAGTACGGTTTAGTCGTGAAGAAGTGCAAAACATGCTTCGTTATTGGTATTCACGGAAACAACCTGGAGACGCGACAGTGCTCGACGCACGTGGAGGGGTTCGGCGAATATCTCGTCGGGCAAGGCATGTAGTTGAAGAGAGAAAGACGTCGTTTATGAAATATACAGACAAAAACAAAGTTCTTATTAATACGCGCTATTAGTATTAAGTACTCTACATTTACAATTAATCTATGGTTCATCCCGCATGGCGCGCGCTCGCGCGAGCTCTGCTGCGGATGAAGAGCCGCCTGCATTCCGCGAAGAAGACGTGCCTTGAATACCTTCGGCTCGAGTCAACTTGGGCGTTTTGCGCAATCTATCGACATTCAGTCTACCATTCAAATCCTTATCTAAACCACCCGCGCTCCAACGTTCTTTCTTCATGCTCTTTTTCTTCTCGAAACGTAAACGCTTCTCGGCTTCGTGCGCTCGAGACCCAGGCTCGACGTTTTCGTCGTCGTCGGCTACAATTTTCCTGTGCGCCAAATCGTCGTACTCTTCCTCTTCCTCTTCCTCGTCGTCACCTCCTTTCTTCCTATTTTTCCTTTTAGCTTTTAATGGTTTCAGTTCCTCGTCTTCGTCGTCATCGAAGTCGTCGTCCACTTCGTCCGCATCGTCCTCGTCTTCGTCCTCGCCTTCTTCATTTTTTCGTTTCGTCGCGTTCGCCGCCTTTTCTGCTTTTGCTAATCTCTTCAGCACTTGCGCTCTCGCCTTTTCTTTCTCCGCTTTATCCTCCGCTTGCTGCATGGCTAATAAACTATTCTTGATCTTCGTCGCCATCTCCCTTTGCGCCGCCGAAGCTTTCTCGGCCTGCTTCCTCAGTTTCACCTCTTGCTTCAACTCCTTCTCCAACGTCGTGAGTTCCGTGCGCAACTCTTTCGTCATCGCGTTCAAGTCTAAATTATCGTGTTTACACCGTTCCAGTTTGCTCTCTATTCTCGCCACTTCATTAACTTTCGTCGTCGACGTCGTTACCTCCTCCGATAACGACGTTCTATCCTTCACGCATCCGTCTAATTTTTTCTGCAGCGTTTGTTGCGATATCTCCAGCGCCTGATTTCTCCTCTCTTTCTCCTTCACCTCTTTTTCCACTTTCGATAACTTTGTCTCTGCCTGCCTCGCGTCTTGCTCTCTGTGCGAAGCTTTCGTCGTCATTTCCCTTAAATTCCTCTCTAACTTGAATTTCGATCGCTCCAGTTGCTCTTGACTCGACTGCATCGTCTCTTTTTGTTGTAAAAACTCGTGATATTGAACGTACGGGAAAAACGTCGCCAATACGAACACAAAGACGAACAGTTTTTGGAGAAAAGAGAAAAAAGCTTCCATCTTACTACTGCTCCCATTCCAGACAGACGACCCCGAGGTGGAATACTTCACCAGACCCATGAATAATAATAACGAATAGTATCGGCGGCGTGGAAAGGAGAGTAAGAGAGAGTAAGAGTAAGAGAGAGAGCTCTTCTATCTCTTCTGATGATATGAATGTTTTTGGTGATTGATGATTTCTTTTTCTCTCCTCTGTCTGTTCTTGTTTTTTGTCGTTTTGTCGTTTTTTGTTGTTTGATTGTTCCTTTTGAGTGAAAGGAGCAAGGCAACAAAAACAAAATATCGAAACGTCATTCCTACTCCCCTTATAAACATCACACATCACACACGCATAAAGATACAACCACACAGAAGATGTTATACTCCATGATTTTATCGTCGACCACCACCACTCGCGTGGCGTCCTTCAGATCCTGCTCTTCTTCTTCTTCTTCTTCTTCTTCCAGAGGTAAAAAAATGCTGCAATCATCATCATCGACGTCGATGAAAAGAGCATCAACAACAACAACAAACTTTAAAAGGTTGACAGAACAGAAAAGAGGGAGAAGATCTGCGATACTAATCAAGAGCGGCAACGGCGACGACACGTTGAAAAACTTGGAGTCTCTTTTACCAGAGGACGATTCCGAACGGTTGCAAAAGGAAAGAGAAAGAGAAGCGGAAGAAAAATACAAGGAAAAACAGGAACAGAAAAGATTAGCGGAGGATTTGGCGAGCGCGATTAAGAACCAAGAAGAGAACAAGAAGAACACGTTCACGATGGGTGACGACGGGGAGTACGATTTTGCGCAGAAATCTATCGCCGCGTTGTGCTACATGTTACCTCTGCTCGACTCGTTGAAGTATTCAAAATTTCTGTTGATTCAGTTCCCGCTCGCGTCGTTGGCGTTGTTACCGCTGAAGCCGCTGATTGAGTTATGGTTCGCACTTGGTTTCTTACAAATTGCCGTATTTTTTGGCATGTATTTGGGCATAATACAAAACCAGAACATGTCAAGATTTGTGAGGTTTAACGCGCAACAGGCGATTTTGTTGGATATTTTGTTGATTCTTCCGGACGTGTTGACTCGATTGTTCGCCGGGATGGACGGGCAAGGACCGACCGGAGGAATAGGTCTCCAGGTGGAAGTGATTATGTTCAACTCAGTGTTTTTGTATACCTACATTTCTTGCCTCGTAGGTTCTGTATCCGCGACGTCGGGTAAAACGGTCAAGTTGCCGCTCATCGGGGACGCGTCGGACTCGCAAACGAGATAATAAAATGGCCTTTTTAATAATATTCGATACAATCACAACTACAGCGACAAAAACAACAACTTCACATTTCTATTCGGGTATATATTTTTTTCCTTTCTAATTGACTACAGTTTTACATCTCGAGCATGTCGCTGCGTTTACTCTTTGGTCGTCGCGCGGGTGCGGCTTTTTTCTTCTTTTGGCTCGAAGATGCATCTACTCCCGCGTTATCCTTGATGAAGGACACAGTTCCTTTTCGTACTTCTCTGTTCTTCTTCTTCGTAGCCGCCGGTTTCTTCTTTGCGACGACGGCTTGCTTCTTCTTTGCTCGCGCGCTCGATTTACCTCCCCCCGCAGGTGCAGCTGGCTTTTCTTTAATGTCGCCTCGCACGTCCGCTAAGATAGATTCAAAAGATAAACCAGCTTCGCCGTATCCGTCCGAATCCGAGTCGCCGTCATCATCTTTTTCGTCTTTATCTTTGTCATCTTCTTCTTCTTCCTCGTCGTCGTCGTCGCTTCCAAATTTATCGAGAATTTTATCGTCTAAACCAGGACCGTCTTCGTCGTCGTCTATTTCAACATCCTCGGATTCAGAAGCTTCACCGCCATCTTCACCTTCGTCATCATCTTCTTCGGAACCAGCAGCCGCTCTGCTTCTTTTTCTCGTCTGCCCTCTTTCGTCTTCTACTTCTTCCACTTTGTCGTCTTCGTCCAACGCATCCTCGTCGTCCTCCTCGTCCTCTTCGTCGTCACTACTTTCAATTTCTACATCCTCAATTTCGTCATCTCGCGCATCTTCGGCGTCGAACAATCCATTTGCGCGCGGAATTCGTCGGTTGACTTGTTTCACCAACAAATCTCTCGCCGTTTGCGTCATCGCTTCAGCAGCGTCGCGTTCTGATTTTGATGCGTTTTCGGACACGCCCCCGCCGCCGTTCTTGGCGCTCTTAGCGTCTCGAACTGCCGCTAAGACGTCTTCGCTCGGCGGTAGCGAGGGCGGTGGTGCAAAGTAAGGAATTCGACCGCGCTGCCAATCAAATAGAATAGACTTGGCTACCGAATTTAAATCGGGTTCACCCCCTTTTAATAATTTGCCTTGATTCCTCGCGACTTGTTCGAGAAAATGCGTCGGCGAAGTCCAAGACGCGACTCGGTAGGCTCTTCGCAAATATTCCGGCTTTACTCTCGCTACGACGTCTGGTATGTGGTCCGCAGCGTCATCCATCTTCTCTATTCTAACAACGCCTTTCAAAACGGCATCCGTATCAGTATCCTCGGTATCGTGATACACGACGCCGGGACAATCGATGAGAAAAATACGCTTGGTCAAGTTAACGTACTGCCAAACTTTCGTTTCGCCAGGAATCGGAGCCGTCACGCACACGCGTTTCGTTCGCAAAGCGTTGATGACGCTTGATTTACCTACGTTTGGATACCCAATGAATCCTACGGAAATATTTTGTTTATCGGACCTCAAACGAGAGAATTGTCTCAGGACAGATAAGAGCGCACCCTTCCCAAACGGATTCGTCACCGAGGCGTGGAACGCGATGGTCGGGTACTCCTTCGATAACGCGTACAACCATCGTTTGGTGACCCATGCGGGAACTAAATCAACTTTATTGAGCAACAGAATCAAGTGCTTGTGCCGTTTCATCGCGTCCATTTTCAAATGCTTCTCTAAATGTTCGCATCGCGTGCCCAAAGGATCCCTCACGTCCAACACTTGAATCAAAACGTCCGAAGAGTCGACGACTTTATACAATTCTCCCCAAATTCTTTTGGATTGTCCTTTTTGAAACAATTCATCGCCACCGGCTTTCCGTACACCATCATCTGCAGTCACCAAATCGCGGTCGTGAAGTGCTCCAGTCTCTATGCCTTCGTCGTACGCTTCTCCCGCCAGTTCAGCAGTTTGCGCCATCGCCATTATGTCGTCCATTTGCAAGTTTGGCTTCTTCCTCGTTTTCTTCGCTCCAAACACGCTCGAAAACGGCGTTTGGTTCAACAACTTCACTCGTCTCGATCTTCCTTTCTCTGGGTCCGCCAATAACGACAGAGGAAGTTTCTTCTGCTTCAAAATCACCTGATATCCATCCGCCGTTTTCTCCGCCATCTCGTCTCTAAACTCGGCCAGTTGCTTCTGGCCTATAACTCGTGTATTCCCGAACCATCTTCGATCGGGAACGATTCTCGTGCTCGGTAACTCCTTCGATTGTAACTCTTGCTTTAAAATCTTCCCTTTTTTATCTCTTATCGGTCGTTGTTTGTACATTTTCAATCGTCTCACGGTCGCCGCGCTTCTTTGCGAGTTCCCGTGCGCGCTTCCTTTCGTTCTGTTTTCCGTGCTCATGGAGTGTTTCGGTTTCGCCGTTTTTGCGGCACCACCAGCACCACCTGCACCACCACCCATCGGCGATTTCTTCTCTCTCGTCTTCTTCGCCATCTTTGTATTCTCGGTCGTCAAATGTGTGCGTTTGTGTGTGTTTGTGTGTTTCAAGCCGGCGGGCGTCCGAACAACCCGAAAATGAATGGAGAAATTTCTTTACGCCGCCACACAAAAAGCCAAACAAATATAAAATGTGTGATTTGTGGATTTCTTTCTATGCAAAAGTGCGTTATAAAAATAAAAAATTCCTTTCTCTCCTTGAACCAAGAAGAGCACACACCTTTTCGGCAAAGGTAAAAAGAATACTCACTGCACGGATAAGGAGGGGAGGACGATGGAAGCGAGCGACGACGATCGCAGCAGTCACGGGTTGACCTGTCACACCGCACCTGTACGTTTTATTGATTTATAATATAGATTCTTTTTTCTTTCACATTTTACCTTTTCTCGCTCCTGGCTGACGGCGAATCACACACTTTTCTCTTTCTCTCTCTTTTCTGTGTGTAATCATAAACAGGGCGTCATCTTCGAGTCTACGGAAGAATTGAAAGCGCATTATCGAACAGATTGGCACAGATATAACTTGAAGCGAGACACGAGCGGATTACCGGTGGTTGGGAAAGAACTGTTCGACCGAGTGGTGATGCAAGCGGAAGCGAGTAAGTCGGCGTCGCAAAAAGTGGTATCGAACGCGCACTTGAAGAGGAAAGAGGAAGTGCCGAGATCGGTCGCTCGAGCGAGACGATTGCAAGAGTGGTGCGATCATCACAGAGAAGAAATCGAAGAGGCGGAGAGAAAAATCGCAGCCGGGGAAGATTTGTGGGAATCTTCAGAAGAGGACAATGGGGACGACAACGGTTCGGATTGGGAATCCGTGGACGAAGACGAAGCAGAGGCTGTTTTAGCGAGAATTGAGTCGATGAACATCGAAGAAGGAGAGGACGACGAAGATGAGTTTCCAGATAACGACGGAAAT
>Ga0209091_10001382_pt1 | contig 21244 bp, 20 predicted proteins | sample ArcticOcean_MG_C_6_FD_187438 | JGI IMG/M metagenome (GOLD analysis project Ga0209091, IMG submission 187438) | Marine microbial communities from western Arctic Ocean - ArcticOcean_MG_CB8_128 (SPAdes) (version 2) | ecosystem: Environmental > Aquatic > Marine > Oceanic | place: Arctic Ocean...
AAGAATGGTTGTATTCTATATGGGAAGAAAAAAATAAATTTCTAAATAACTAATTTTAAGACAATGATTGATCTGTACTACGCACCCACACCTAACGGCTGGAAAATTTCGATAATGTTGGAGGAATGTGGCCTACCCTACACTGTAATACCTGTTAATTTAGGGAAAGGAGAACAATTCAAACCTGATTTCTTGAAGATAAGTCCCAATAACAGGATGCCAGCTATCGTCGATCATAAAGGGATAGATGGAGAGCCTGTTAGTGTTTTTGAATCGGGTGCTATTTTGATGTATTTGGGTGAAAAATCAGGACAGTTTTTCTCTCAAGATCCCAGAGAAAGAGTAAAAGTATTGGAATGGCTCTTTTGGCAGATTGGAGGTCTTGGACCAATGGCCGGACAAGTGAGTCATTTTGTTAATTATGCTCCCAATTTTCCGGGTGATCACTCGTACTCTGAAAAACGATATAAAAATGAATACGACAGGCTCTTGGGCATCATGGATAACATTCTAAGCGAAAGAGAATATTTAGCTGGAGACTACTCAATAGCTGACATGGCTTCTTTTCCTTGGGTTACAGCTTATAAAAGATATGAAGTTGACCTGGATAGGTTTTCAAATGTCAGAAGATGGTTTGATGACCTCAAAAATAGACCCGCGGTGAGAAGAGGCATGGATGTTGGGAAGGAAGCCAGGAACTTTGGGAAAGGCATGACAAAGGAAAGTCTGAAAACAATGTTTGGACAAACAGCTGATTCAATAAAAGAACAAACTAAAGAAAGAAAAGAAGACCCTTAAGAAGCTAAGACCTTCTCTATCAAATCAAGACGGTCATTGCCAAAATACATATCAGAATCGTTTAAAAAAATAGTAGGAGAACCAAATCCACCCCTTTCCATTAATTCATTCGTGTTTCGTTTTAACATTTCTTTGGTTTCAGCTTTTTCAATGTATGCTAAGAATTCTCTAGAATCCCAGCCTAATTTTTCTGCAATATTTACCAGAATTTCATTAGACGATATATCCAAGCCCTCACTCCAATAAGAACTAAAAATCATTTCAACATATTCTGGTAAAACGCATTTCTCTAATGCAAAGAAAGAGCCTCTCATTGCTTTTACGCTATTAATTGGAAAAATATCTGGCCAGTTGAATTGAATTTCTCTTATTCTGGCCCAATCATTCATGTCCTTTCGGGAGTATGCTAATTTCTCTTTTACTGGGTTTGCTCTTGACTCATAGACACTTGTATTTATGGTGTTAAAAACCCCTCCCACAAGAATGGGCTTCCATATTAAATTGCAGTCTTGTCTTTGGCATAATGATTCTATTTCTCTAAACGCAAGGTAAGTCCAAGGGCTGCTGCAATCAAAAAAGAACTCGAGTTTAGTTTTCATAATTAATTATCTTTAGCCAACTCAGCCATTTGGGTAAACAAGAGCGTTATGTCCTCGCGTTGTTCTTCTCCTCTAAATTCCCTATAGAGTGAATTAATGTTAACCGCTATGCGCTCGCTGTCTCCCCAGCTTGAAAAAGCTTTTAAGTCTATATCTTTGCATGCCTCTAGAGCTTCCATCCCTCCATCAAAACGAATTTTTGCTTCATGATGAATGTAAATTAAATAATCCCTAACTGCTTCAACGCCTTTTTTATCAGTTACGGGGCCATGTCCAGGGACTACGTTTTCAATATCCAGAGAAATAATCTTATTGCAAGCATCAATCCAATTGCTTACTGGTCCAGCCCAAAGAATAGGATGGCCTTCTATAAATAAAATATCTCCTGTAAAAACCACCTTATCATCGGGAACGAAAACAATAACGTCTCCGTTAGTGTGGGCCGGCCCTACTTCAAATAATTTAACTTCCTTATCCCCAACTCTTCTTGACGTTTCTCCTTGAAAAGTTGAATTGGGTAATTTTCTAGTGACATTTTTGAAATCAAAGTGCCCGAAGCATTTAGTAAAGAATTCACCTAATTCTCCCATTTTATCGGCATTGTCTAATAGGCTGGCCATCGTTTCAGGTGATTCATGCGCCATCTCTTCAAGGGTAGCTTGGCTGGATATGATTTCATTGGTTTTAACGCAGTTATTTCCGTTGCAATGGTCTCCATTTGAATGGCTGTTGATAAGGGCTATTGTATTTTTCATGGCCTTTGGTTCAGCTGATTTCATATCACCTAACATTGCGTTGGTTAAGTTTTCGTCAAACAAAGTATCGACGATAAGTGACTCCTCTCCATCGCACACTAAACCGGCATTACTCCATCCCCATCCACCATCAGGCTGCAAGTAGCCATAGGTATGATTTCCTAAATCACACAAACCTTTCTGATAGGGTTTTATGCCAAGATTTGAATATTTATTTTTCATCATATTTAATACAAGATATCAGAAAATTAACGCTTAACTTACTTAAATTTTTACAAAACTCTTGCTGCCTATATAATCACTCTACATTATGAAAAAACTTTTTTTTCAACTCCCACTTCTTATCTTAATTAGCTCTTTTTTAGCAGCTGAAGAAAGCAATTTAAAACTTGATATTCAATCAGTAACCAGGGACATAGAAATATTCCATAATCAAGAAGATGTATCTCTCACCACAGAGATAATTAAAATTTTATCCGATCAACACTACGTAAAGAAACCCTATTCCTCTATTCGCCCAAAGGCCTTTGATCTTTTTATAGAGAGATTAGACCCGGCAAAGAGTATTTTTCTTGAATCTGAAGTGCTGTCTTATCAAGCAAATCTTAATCTTCTTGATGAAGGTTTTAAATCTGATCTAGCAGAAGCCTTTAAACTATTTGAAATCTACAAGAACAGATATTTAAATCGACATGACGCACAGCTGGCCTTTCTTAACCAAATCACAGAGCAAGACTTAATCCTCAACAGAAAAATAAGGAGAGACCGAAGTGAAGCCATTAGACCTGGAGAACTAAATGATTTAAAAACCTTATGGGAAAGTTTAATTATAAATGACGTTATTCAGTTAATACTAAGCGGCAATACTTTAGAAGAAGCGAAAGAGAAACTATTAAAACGCCTAACCAATCAGAAAAATTTTTTTTCACAGACTCGTCAGGAAGATATATTCAATATCTATGTAAATTCTATAACAAGCTCCTATGGCCCTCACACAAACTACATGTCCCCTAAAAGAAAGGAAGACTTTGATATAAACATGAGCTTGTCCTTAGAAGGAATAGGCGCTCTACTTTCTTCCGATGGCATGTACACAACAATTTCTTCATTGGTGGCCGGAGGGCCGGCTGAGAAATCTGATTCAATAAAACCAAACGATAGAATTATAGGAGTAGCACAAGATGGCGATGAAAATATTACGGACGTAATCGGATGGAGAATAGACGATGTAGTTAAATTAATTAGGGGACCAAAGGATTCAAAAGTTAAATTAGAGATCATTCCTGCCACATCCTTAGACGATTCCAATACTCAAGTGATTGAAATAACGCGCAATATCGTAAAACTAGAAGATCAGGCGGCAGAAAAAAATATTATTGAAATTGAAAGATCATCTAAGAAATTTAAAATAGGCGTAATAGAACTCCCTGCTTTTTACTTTGATTTTGAAGCTTATCAAAACAGAGACTATAACTACAGGAGTAGCAGCAAAGACGTTAAAAAGCTTCTTTCAGAACTAAAAAAAGAAAACGTGGATGGTCTAATTCTTGATTTGCGTAATAACGGCGGTGGTTCACTATATGAAGCCAATGCTCTTGCGCATTTATTTTTAGGAAGAGGAACTACGGTCCAAATTAAAAATTCCGCTGGAAATATTCATTCATTAGGAGAAAAATGGGGATATCAATTCTTCAACGCGCCATTGGCTATTCTTGTGAATAAATTTAGTGCATCAGCATCAGAAATTCTTGCAGGTGCTATTCAAGATTATGATAGAGGGCTAGTAATAGGAACTGAAACCTTTGGTAAAGGCACTGTGCAAAGAGTGGATCAGCTCACATCTGGACAGCTAAAGTTTACTGAATCTAAATTCTACAGAGTCAGTGGAAGCAGTACTCAGAATAAAGGTGTAACACCTGACATATCTTTACCAACCACCATAAACATTGATGAAGTCGGTGAAAATCAGCTTCCAGGTGCTCTTGAACATGACAACATACCAACCACAAGATACAGAGACTTTGGAAGAATAAACCCATACTTAGATGAGTTAAAAGAGAAAAATAGAGAAAGAATTAGTCAATCTGTCTTTTACCAAAATCTTAATCAAAGAAAAGAATGGAGGGAACTGCAAGAAATTGAATGGCTGGAACTCAACCTTGAGAAGAGAAGAGCTATAAAAGATAGAACAGAAAAAGAGCTACTTGCTTTAGAAAACTCTCTAAGGGCTCAAATGAATCTTGAAATATTTCCTACTTACCAAGAATTTCTGGACCGAGAAGATGATCCTGACAAAATTAGTTTTGATAAAAAAGAAATTAAAGAAACAGCCAACATACTTATTGATCTTATAGAATCTAAAAATAAAACCACCATGGCTTCTTTAGAAGCAGGATAAAATTATGAAAGTCATCTCGTTTAACATAAACAGCATTAGAGCCAGAATACCCCAAGTACAGGCCATTATTGATAAACATTCCCCGGATGTAATAGGCCTCCAAGAAACTAAGGTTCAAGATATTGAATTTCCCCATGAAGCCGTTGAAGATATGGGCTATCAAGCCCATATACACGGCCAAAAAGGCCACTATGGAGTTGCTATCCTTACAAAGAAAAAGCCTCTAAAGGTAATTAAAGGCTTTATAAAAGATACTGAAGAATCTCAAAAAAGATTTATATCTGTCGAATATAAAATTGGAAAGAAAGTTGTTCATGTTCTTAATGGATATTTTCCTCAAGGAGAAGAAAGAAATCACCCAACAAAATTTCCAGCTAAGCAAAAATTCTATAAAGATCTTATTTCCCATCTCAAAAAAAATTATTCACCAGAAGATTTAGTCATTGTTATGGGAGATTTAAATATATCACCACAAGACATTGATATAGGCATTGGAGAAGTTAATAGAAAAAGATGGTTAAGTTCTGGAAAGTGCAGCTTTCTTCCTGAAGAGAGAGAAATGCTATCAAAACTGACTTCCTGGGGTCTTGTGGATTCCTACAGAACCATTAACCCTGAAAAGGATGATCTTTATAGCTGGTTTGATTACAGAAGCAAAGGTTTTGATGACAGTCCAAAGAGAGGACTGCGTATAGACCACATATGGGTAACTGAAAATCTTAATAAAGGATTAAAAGATGTTGGCATAGACTACGAAATAAGAGGCATGGAAAAACCTTCAGACCATGCACCTATATGGTCAACATTTAAAGTCTAATCTCTCCTTGCATTAAAGAACTGCTTCAAGATACTTGAAGACTCTTTTTCTAAAGGGCCCTGCCTGTATCTTACCTTGTGATTTAGAAAAGAAGATTCTAATAATTGACCATTGCTAACCACCACGCCTGACTTAGGATCCTTGGTTGAATAAACCAACTCTGACAATCTAGCTTGGACCAATGCTCCGCAACACATCATGCAAGGTTCTAGAGTGACGAACATAATCGCTTCTTTTATTCTGTAGTTTCCAATCACCACTGCTGCTTTCCTTAAAGCCTCTATTTCAGCATGGGCACTTGGATCCATGCCATTTAAAGAGTTATTATGTGCTCTAGAGATAATCTCACCATCTAGAACCACCACGGCCCCTACCGGTACTTCATTTTTATGATATGCCTCTTCTGCTTGAGCCAAAGCACTTTTCATAAAATCTAGATCATCCATTATGCTAAATCTACTGCGTATTTCTTCAAATCAATCAAATCTATATATTCAAGAGCTTTTTCATGAGTTGAGGATAAAACAACCATAGGAGCACATCCGTGTTCTAAGGCTTCTTGCCATCTTGGAGCACAGAGACACCAATGATCACCAGCAACTAAACCAGGAAAACTAGCAGCAGGAACAGGTGTTACTAAATCATTGCCTTGTTTAAAACTAAATTCTAAAAACTTATCAGTTAAAACGGTACATACCGTATGACTGCCCTGATCTTGGTCAGAAGTTTCACAGCATCCCGTTCTAAAAAATCCAGTCATAGGAGAACAACTGCATTCTTTAATCTCTTCTCCGTAAACATTCAATTGTATTTCTTTCATATTTAAATCCTCTTTTCCATTTTTATCATCGGTACCGTTAGTCCTGACAGACTTTTGTAGAGTACTTCCTCCATAACTCTATAACCTTTAACTTTATAGAGAGGCTCTCCTGCCTGCGTTGCCATTAATTCACATTTCTTAAAACCTGCTTTTTTTGCTTCACCTTCTGCAAGTTGCATTACAAGCGAACCGATCCCTTTTCTTGCCCAATCGGGATGAGTGTACATAGCCCTAATTCTGGCAGAATCTGTTATTGGATTTAAAAAGGTTTCATCTCTATTTGGGGTATGATTAGCCCCAAAAAGTGTTTTCCTATTGCTCCACCCTCCACATCCTACAAGTTTTTTTTCTCTAAAAATTAGAAAATAAGTCTTATCCTTAATAAGCTGGTCATCTAACCCCATACTTTCAAAGGAAGCTTTAAGCTGATTTTTGTTTAAATAAGGACCCAAAAGCTTATTAATAGATAATTCCATTAAGGATTCTATTGCATCAATATCCTCTATAAGGGCTATTCTATTGGAATAATTCATCTTAAAGGTACATATTATATAAAAAGGTACATATTTTAAGGACTTTCTCCATTTTAAGCCTAAATTACCTCAATTACTTCATAATTTCTTGATTTAAAATTAATTGCTTATTCAGAGTTAGCCCTATACAATTCTCACTATCGTGCTTTGATCCTATTGCAGCGATTTAAAATAAGTAGCTAAAACGGAAAATTAAATTTTTCCTTTCTATTTAAATTAAAAACTACATATAGGTAATAAGCCTTTTTTAAATAATTTTGGGGTACATAAATATGTATAAAACTAGACTAATAAGCGGACTTAGTTTCGCATTAGCTCTGATCTTAACTCCAACTCTTCCTTCTTTGGCATTTGGTGCTGATGAGGTAGAAGAAGTTGTGGCGGTTGGTTCAAGAAGAGAAGCTCGTTCTGTAAGTGACTCTCCAGCGCCAGTGGATATCATTTCAGGTTCTGATTTTGTAAATCAGGGCGCAATGGATCTTCCGGATATGATTAGAACTATGGTTCCTTCATTTAACGTAAACACTCAACCTATTAGTGATGCAGCAACCTTAATAAGACCTGCTAACTTAAGAGGACTTCCGCCCGATGACATGCTAGTTCTTGTTAATGGCAAAAGAAGACATAGAGGTGCTGTTATATCTTTCTTAGGAAGTGGTATATCTGATGGAGCACAAGGTCCTGATATATCTGCTATTCCTTCAATTGCTTTAAAGCAAGTTGAAGTTCTAAGAGATGGTGCGGCTGCTCAGTATGGTTCTGATGCTATCGCTGGGATAATGAACTTTGTCTATAAAGACAATGCCGAAGGTACTCAGGTAGAAATCAGAAGTGGTTCTTACAAAGAAGGTGATGGAGACGCGTGGAGAATAGCTGCCAATGTGGGCATGCCTTTCACTGATGATGGCTTTGCAAATCTTTCAGTAGAACTTCAAGAATCTGATGCTACTAGCCGAAGCGTACAAAGAGCAGATGCACAAGGACTTTATGATGGTGGTAATACAAATATTTGGAACTACCCATTACCTGCACAAACGTGGGGATCGCCAGAAGTAAGTGATGATCTTAAATTAGTACTTAATTTAGGACTTGCTTTAGATAACTCCAAAGACTTCTATCTTTTTGGTAACTATGCTGAAAGAAAAGTATTAGGTGGATTCTTCTTTAGAAACCCAACTAATAGAGGCGGTGTTTTCTCTAAAGACGGTGGTGTAACAAGATTGGTAGGTGACGTAGCGGAAGCGGCCGGTGGAGCAAGAACCTGTCCATCCGTTCCAGTTCCTGCTACTGGAGCTGGATCGCCAACTGACACGGCCTTAGCTGCAATAAAAGCTAACCCTAACTGTTTTGTATTCAATGAGCTTTTCCCGGGCGGTTTTACACCTAGCTTTGGTGGAGACGTTATGGACTGGGCTATTGCTTCAGGCATAAGAGGAACTACAGATTCAGGAACTTTGTATGATGTAAGTGTAAGTGTTGGTGAAAATACTGCTAACTACTACATTGAAAATACTGTAAATGCATCTTTGGGACCAAAAACTCCAACGTCATTTAATCCTGGTAGTTACGTACAAATAGAAAAGAACATTAATGCTGATTTCAGTAAGTCTTTCCCTATGGAAGGTTTTGCATCTGATCTAAACGTAGCATGGGGTGTTGAATTCAGAGAAGAGCAGTTCACTGTTATCTCGGGCAATGAAGAAAGTTGGGAAATTGGACCTTACTTTGATCAAGGCTTTGGTATTGGCTCAAACGGTTTTGGAGGTTTCTCTCCAAGCATGGCTGGCACATGGGACAGAAGTAACTTTGCTGTTTATGTAGACCTTGAAGCTGATGTAACTGATAAACTTTTATTAGGTTTAGCTACACGTTATGAAGACTTTGATACCTTTGGCTCAACAAGTAACTATAAGTTCTCCATGTTCTATAGAGCTACAGATAAAGTTGCTTTTAGAAGTACTATGAGTACTGGTTTTAGAGCTCCTACTCCAGGACAAGCCAATATCTCTAATATTTCTACAGTATCTAATGCTGATGGTGACCTTTTCCAAAAAGGAACACTTTCTCCAACTAATCCAGTATCTGTTTTTTACGGTGGTAAAGAACTTACTCCAGAAGATTCAGATAACTTTAGTTTTGGTGTAGTTTGGGACGTTTCAGATGCCTTCAATATAACCTTTGATACTTATGAAATAGAACTGAAAGATCGTATTACTCAAGGTGATGACATAGAAGTAACAGCAGCAGATATCGCTACTTTAATAGGCCTAGGTGTTCCAGGCGCTGGCGATCTATCTAACTTCCGTTTCTACGTTAATGATTTTGATACTACAACTGAAGGTTTTGATATTGTAGCTACCTACGAAGCAGAAATAGGCAATGGAAATACTGCATTTACTTTTGTATACAGTGATGTAGAAACAACAGTTGATAGAACAGGTGGCCTGGTTGGCTCAGGAAGAATTGATCAACTTGAGAAACTACTTCCAAAAACACGTTGGAACGCATCAGCGGTTCATAATACTGGCGACTGGAGATTCCTTGCCAGAATGAATTGGGTTGATGAATGGTTCACAGAAGAATGGGGCGGAGGCGGCGGATATATCGGTGATATGTCTACTGTTGATTTAGAAGTATCTCGAGATCTAGGAGCTTATAGCTTAACCTTTGGTGCTCAAAATGCTTTTGATGATCATCCCGATAAAGAAAAGAGAGGAGCTATTCTTGGATGGGAATATCCAGAAGCCTCACCTCTTGGATTTAATGGAGCGTTTTATTACTTTAAGCTTGGAATGGACTTCTAAGAAATCTTAATAAGAGAAAAAGGGTACTTTATGTACCCTTTTTTTTATCTTGAATAAACAATCTGACCACCAACTATAGTCATTACAACTTCCGAAGACATAATATCTTCTTCAGGGATAGTCATAAGATCTTTAGAAAAAATAGTAAAGTCAGCCAGCTTACCAACCTCAATAGTGCCTTTGATATCTTCTTCAAATACTGAATAAGATGCCCATTTTGTAAACATTTTTAAAGCTTCCTGTCTTTCAACGGCTTCTTCGAGGTGCCAACCTTCTCCATAAAAACCATCAAGATCCTTTCTACCAATTGCTGCCTTAAATTCTATTCTCGGATCGCCTATCTCCACTGGAGCATCAGAGCCTCCAACGACCTTCACTCCTAGGTTTAATAAACTCCTCCATACGTATGCATTTTTTAGTCTTTCCAACCCAAGTCTCTTTTCTGCGAAATGAAGGTCCCCAATAGCATGGGAAGGCTGCATAGAAGCAATAACATCCATTTCTTTATACCTAAGTTGGTCTTCTGGTTGGATATTTTGTGCATGTTCAATTCTCCACCTTGGTTCTTCTATTAGCCTTTCATCCTTACTAACTAAACTGAAAGCTTCTTCATACCAATCCAAAGTTATTTTATTTCCCTTATCTCCAATTGCATGTGTCTCTATTTGTATTCCTTTCTTGAGTGCTTCAATAAGCTTAGGCAAGGTCTTTTCTTTTTCAAAAATTAGAAAACCGCTTGTGTCGTAATCGTGGTATTTTTCTAAAAAAGCTGCTCCTCTTGAACCTATGGCACCATCGGCATAAAGTTTAATCCCTCTTGCTGAAAGCATATGAAGAGGGTCAATCTTCACCCCTTCTTCAAGCATTCTTAATGCGTCAGGACCATCACTGGCATAAAATTGGATACGCGTATTTAAATTACCTTCTGATTTTATCTCTTCTAGAATCTCAAAATCAGAGTAAGGTGAACCTGCGTCATGCAACTGCGTCCAACCTAATTTAACACTATTATTTATCGCTATTTCTAAGGCCTTTTTATCTTGTTTAAACGATTTTTTAGGTATTAACTTTTCCACTAATAACGAAGCCTTATCAACGAGCAGGCCTGTCGGATTACCATTAACGTCTTTATTGATCGCTCCTCCTTGAGGATCTTGAGTCGTAGAATCAATACCAGCTAAATTTAATGCGTAAGAATTTACTATCACGGCGTGTCCATCTGCTCTCTCTAAAACTACGGGTCTATCTTTAGAGAATCTATCTAATTCTTCTATGGTAGGAAACCTTGCTTCAGGCCAGTTTTTTTCTATCCATCCTCGGCCCACTATCCAATCGCCTGGTTCTTTTGAATTTGAATATATCTCTACAACAGTTAGCATTTCTTTCAAGGAATTGATGCCCTGAAGGTTCAAATTTAATTCCCTATAACCAATTCCCTTTACATGAACATGAGAATCTATGAACCCCGGATAAACAAATGAGTCTTGTAAATCCAGCAAAGATGTTTCGCCACATTTATACGCTTTGGCTTCTTCATTGCTACCCACAAAGATAATATTCTTATTCTTGACAGCAACTGCCTGCGCCTCTGTATTACTATCATTAGCCGTGTAAACCTTGGTGTTATATATGAGAGTGTCTGATTCAATGCAATCAACAGGTTTATTGCATGCATTAAAGAGAAGAGCGGAAAGAAAAATTGGTAACAATCTTAGTTTCATCTTTTTCTATTGTATTTCAAGACCAAAATATAGCCCCTTCATCATGAAGTTTGTCTTGTGTTGCTTTATCGATTCCCATTTCATCTAAAACCTCTCTTGTGTGTTCGCCAACAACAGGAGCTCTATAAGCTTCCTTCTTTTTCTCATCTTTAATTGTTATTGGACTATTAATTGTAAGAAGGTCTTCAAACCCTTCATGCTTCAACTTAACAAGCGTTTCTGTTTCAAGAAACTGAGTGTCATTCTTATGATCTGTAGTTCTGCCGAGGACTCCATAAGTCACTCCTGCATTCCTCAAAAGATCATTGATCTCATTCAATGTTTTAGTTGAGAATACTGAACTTAATTCTTTTCTAAGATCATCTAAATTCTCTAGTATCTCTTCGTCTACAAATCTGTCATCGGTCAATAAGTCCGCGCGGTCTATAGCAAGAGCTAATTTTGGCCATTCCCTAGTGGCATTGATTAGTCCTAAGGCAAATTCTCTTTTGTCTTTAGTTTTATAAAAGTCATAAAAAGGATGTCTTGGTAGTGGTTCAGAGCGATCAGGAAACTCAACGTCCATTAAAGCGGCTTGAATAAACACTCCATTAGACCAAGCACCATTGGCCATTAAGGAAGTTGAAACCTCCCCTCCTTTACCTGTTTGTTGCCTTCTGTAAAGTGCGGTCATTATTGCTCCGTAAAGGGCAACTCCCGTTGGGTGGTCTCCCATGCCTGGGGTTGACCAAGCAACACTGGCACTAGAAGAGGGTCTTACAAAATCCATTAAACCGCTTCTAGCCCACCAAGCCATGGAATCATATGCAGTACGGTCAGCATCCGGACCTACCTCACCATAGCCAGTCAGTGAAGCATAAATAAGTTTTTCATTATTGGAGCAAATATCTTCTGCAGTGATCTTTAATTTCTTTCTAATTGGAAAAGGCATATTGGTTATAAAAACATCAGCAGAATTAATTAGGTCCATCAGTATTCTATGGGCACTATCTTTTTTTAAGTCCAAGGAAACACTTTTCTTATTTCTAGAGGTTAACTGCCAGCAATAATCATCAGGACCTTCAGGCATGCGGCCGTTAGCTATGAGGTTTCTAAGACTGTCTCCCATCGGGGGTTCAATTTTTATAACCTCAGCACCAAAATCTCCCATAATGGTTGCTGCAGATGGCCCAGCAATAAAACTTGCAGCATCTATAATCCTTATTCCTTCCAATAAAAATTTATCCGATTTATTTTCCAAAAAAACTCCTCACTAAACAAGAAAATAAAGTTAACATATTAAAAGATAATAAATTGTTATTTCTTTTAAGAAAAGCTATCTTTGTAAATCTACCTTAATGAAAGGAGTCCCTAAAATGCCTGAAAGATTTAAAGTTATAACGCTAACAATCCTTGCAGTTTTCATCTGCTATATAGATAGAGTAGTTATTTCACTTACTATCATACCCATGGGCGCCGAGCTTGGATGGACTCAAACTGAAAAAGGAATAGTTTTGGGCTCATTCTATGCTGCGTATATGCTTACGCAGATATACGGAGGCGCATTATCCGACCGAATTGGTGGAAAAACAGTATTAGGAGTAGGCCTGATTGTCTGGTCAATATTTACAATAGTCACTCCTTACGCTGCTGCAGCAGGATTTTTTATATTAATCCTAGCCAGACTGGGTATGGGTCTTGGAGAGGGAATTACTTTTCCTGCCTGGCACAGTTTATATGCGAGATGGATTCCTAAAAGTGAAAGAGCCAGATCGGTAGCAGCAACGAACAGCGCCATCCCAATTGGAACTGTGTTTGGACTCATTGTCACGCCAATAATAATTATTAATCTTGGATGGCAATGGGCTTTCTACCTTTACGGTGGTATAGGGTTTATTTGGTATTATTTCTGGAATAAATACGTAACCTCCTCACCTAAAGATTCAAAAACTATATCAAAAGAAGAGCTGGATTACATTACCAATAATGCACCAGCGAGTGATCCTGGAGACACATTACCTTTTAAGAAATGGATTACAAATAGACCTTTATGGGCAATTGCGGTAGCTCACTTTTGCAACAACTACACCCTTTTCGTCTTTCTATCATGGCTACCGACGTTTATAAATGAAAAACTAGGCGTAGAGCTAGCTGCTTTAGGTTTCATTGCAATGATCCCTCATCTGGTTTCTTTTGTTTTTACCAATGTAGGTGGCTACTTTGCAGATAATCTAGTAAAAAGAGGGGTTAACCTCTTAACGGTAAGGAAGCTTTGTAACACCATAGGTTTTGGTGGAGGTGGGATATGCCTGTGTCTAGTTCCAGAATTTGACACAACTTTTACAGTTATAGCAATGATGTGTCTCGGTAATGTCTTTTCAGGGTTTTCAGCTGGTGGCTTTATAGTTAACCATGCCGATATAGGTCCAAAATACACTGGAAGACTTATGGGAATTACAAATACGTTTGCTGCGATACCTGGATTAGTTGGAGGCATACTTACCGGAGTTATCTTAGATGTAACAAATTCTTGGGACATGGTCTTTTACGTAACTGCTGGAGTAACTTTCTTTGGTGGTCTCTTTTATTTACTATTTGCCAGTACAGAAAAACAATTTGATTAAATAATTTTTAAACTTATGAATAATGCTATAGAAAAAGAACTTTCGACATCAGGAGTATTGATACTAAAACTCAACAGGCCTGAAGTACTAAACGCAATGAACAGAGATTTAATTGTTGGCTTGCTAGAACACATTAATAAAACTTCTGATGATGATGATGTAAGAGCAATTATCATAACCGGTAATGGTAGAGGATTTTGTTCTGGTGCAGATTTAGTAGATGGCGGGTGGCCAAACGAAGATAACTTGTCAGCAGGTCAATCTGCTGGCAAAAACATGGAAACGGCCTTCAATCCACTTGTTAAAGCTATTACTCAATCCAATAAGCCAGTGGTTACAGCTATCAATGGTATTGCGGCTGGAGGCGGTGTAGGTCTGGCACTATCGGGAGACATAGTTATTGCAGCAGAATCAGCAAAATTTAAACTGGTGTTCGGTCCAAATTTAGGAATTATTTCTGATGTTGGATCCTCGTGGTTTGTTCCCAATCTTATAGGGAGAGCAAGAGCAAATGGAATGGGGCTATTAGGAGATGATATAAGTTCGCAGCAAGCAAAGGACTGGGGTTTAATCTGGGACACTGCTGCAGATGAAGAACTGCTCGCTAAAAGCATAGAAATTGCAGAGAGACTGGCAAATGGACCCATTGATGGTTTAAAAGCTATTGTAAAAGCGCACGATAATGCACTTTCTGTGTCCTTGAATGAACAACTTGATTATGAAAGAGACACTCAAGAAGTTCTTTTAGACAAAAAAGAATTTAAAGAAGGTGTGTCAGCTTTTGTAGGGAAGAGAAAGCCAAATTTTAGGGATCTTTCTTAGTAGAGCTCCACTCCTGCAATGTCTACTTGAGCAAAAAAATCTTTACCATAGGCAACTATCCCTATAGTTTTTATTTTTGAAGAATCAAAACTCTTCGAAGTGTCTCTTGAATACTTAAAAGAACTAATCGGTAGATCTATTATCTGCCAACCCTCTGTGGCAATAAATTCAGAAGAATAATAATTCCAAGGAAGCATTCTTGGTGATCTAAGGTGCATAAAGTATTCATTACCATTTCCTCTTACTTTAATTCTAATACCTTCAAAATTTTTATTTTTGAGATTGACTCCTGTTCTAAGCTGAATAAAACCACCATTATTCTCTGTGCTGACATTGCCTTCTAAGCGATAAAAAGAAATTCCATCTTCTTCAAGCTCAAAAGCATTAACTTCAGAAATACCTCCCATGACCTGATCTGAAAAAGGGACCCAATCCGCCCTAACATCTTTTAGATTATCTATAACTTTTGAATAACCAGCCATCGACATAAATATGCATAAAAGCATAAAACTTTTTTTCATAACACCTTCCCAAGAATAATGAATTTTCAATATAGCATAATGTTCAAATATTCGTATTTGAAAAAAAATTTAAAAGAGTTAGAGTAATTGAAAATACGGGGAAATTTATGACTAAAACAAAGCAGTTCTCGACAAGGTTAATTTGTTTGACCTTTATAACTGTTTTTATTCTTGGATCTTGCAGCAGATCCAACGATGAAGATATCAACAGTTCTGTTTCAAGTGCATCGGGATCATCGACTGTAGGCTTGATAAATGATGAAAGAATTATCTCTGCAGAAAGTGAACCAGGAAATTGGCTTTCTTACGGAAGAACCTATGAAGAGCAAAGGTTTTCTCCATTAAGTAAGATTAATAAAGATACAGTCAAAGATTTGGGATTGGTTTGGTCAAAAGACATGGGTACAAATCGTGCCTTGGAAGCTACCCCGATTGTAGTCGATGGAATTATGTTTTTTACAAGCACTTGGAGCAGAGTCTATGCGGTTGATGCACTAACTGGTGAAACCATATGGAAATTTGATCCTGAAGTTCCTGGTGAATGGGCTAGAAAAGCTTGTTGTGACATAGTTAATCGAGGCGTTGCTGTCTACAACGGCAAAGTTTATTCAGCCAGCCTTGATGGAAGACTGTTTTCTCTTAATGCTGAAACTGGTGAGAAGGTCTGGGAAGTAGATACAATAATTGACAGGACAAGAGCATACACCGTAACTGGAGCTCCAAGAGTTGCAAAAGGAAAAGTGTATATTGGTAATGGAGGAGCAGAATATGGAGTTAGAGGCTACGTTACTGCTTATGATTCTGAAACTGGCGATCAAGCCTGGAGATTCTTTACTGTACCGGGCAACCCTGATCTAGGCTTTGAAGATCCTGCTCAAGAAATGGCGGCCAAAACTTGGAAAGGAACTAATTGGTGGGAATTTGGAGGAGGAGGAACAGTTTGGAATTCAATCGTTTATGATCCTGATTTTAACAATGTCTACCTGGGAGTTGGGAATGGATCTCCTTGGACAAGAGAAATAAGATCTCCTGGGGGAGGAGATAATCTTTTTCTATCTTCTATTGTTGCCGTTGATGCTGATACCGGAGTTTATAAATGGCATTATCAAACAACCCCTGCAGATAATTGGGACTATACCGCAGTGCAAGATATGGCTTTAGCCGATATGGAAATAGACGGGGAAAAGAAAAAAGTATTACTGCAAGCTCCTAAGAATGGTTTTTTCTACGTTATAGACAGATCAGATGGAAAAGTTCTAAGGGCTCACCCTTTTGCAGCTGTCACTTGGGCTACTCATGTTGATTTAGAGACAGGAAGGCCTGTTGAAAATCCTGAAGTTGATTACTCTGAAAATGGTTCCTGGGTTCTGCCCGGTCCCTTAGGAGCCCATAATTGGCAAGCCATGTCTATAGATATTGAAGCTGGGCTAGCTTACATACCAACTCAAGAAAACGCTTTCTTTTATGCAATTCAGGAGGATTACAAAAAAACAGGAGTTTATAAGAGGAATCCTGGAAGATGGAACATGGGCATAGAAATGAGCTCTTTAGCACAAAACATTTTAAATAATCTTGAATCACAGCCTAAACCTGGAGGCTTTCTTAAAGCATTTGACCCGCTAACAGGAGAAACTAAATGGTCCGTGCCTATTCCGCATTATTGGAACGGTGGAGTCTTAGGTACTGAAGGAGGGTTAGTCTTTCAAGGAGACGCCTTAGGTATGTTCTCGGCCTATGATAAAGAAACGGGTGAGCGTTTGTGGGAGTTCAATACCTACACATCAATGCTTGCTCCTCCTATTACTTATGAAATAGATGGCGAACAATATGTATCAATCTTAACAGGATCTGGTGGAGGAGACATGTTCGGAGGAGAACCGTTACCACCAATCGAAGTTCAAGCATCTCTCAAATATAACAACTTTGGAAGACTGCTAGTATTTAAACTGGGAGGCAAGAAGACTCTACCCATACCAAATGTTAGAGATACAACAATTCCTGCTCAGCAATTAACTCAAGTAAGCATAAAACAGATGCAAAACGGTGAGAGTAATTACAATGATTTCTGTGCTGTTTGTCATGGATTTATAGTGAAGTCAGCTGGAGGTGTCCCCGATTTAAGGAAGATGTCAGCCGGTACACACGACGCCTTTAATCTAATAGTTTTAGAGGGGCTATTAGCAAGTAATGGAATGGCATCTTTTGCCGATGTTCTCTCCAAAGAAGAGGTAGAGAATATCCACCATTATGTTAAAGCACGAGCCCATGAAGACAGAGAGGTTGCTTTGGGTAACATGGAGGCTCCTCAATTCACTTGGTTTGGTGCAGAAGAATAAAACTTAATTCTGAATTAAAGTCTTTGGAGGAAGAGTCTTAGCAGGAACTTCCTCAAACTCGAAGGAGGGTACGCCCTCCTCTTGCTCTCCTTGAGATCCATAAAGATTAGCTTTATCAGCATCTTTATCCTTCTTAATTACTCCGTAAGTCTTTTTTCCATTTAATTGCTCACCTTCTTTTAACTTAAGAAGAGCAAATTGAGCTTTCTTATAATTACCTTCATTCCATTCAAGCTTGTAAGCTCTAGGCTTGCCCTTAACAATCTTGGCTTCATCCAATAGACGCACCCAAAGGTATAAACCTCCTTCTTTTCTTATTTCTTTATTAGGCTCTTCTATGACTACCCAGATTATTCTGAACTCATCTGGAAGATCTTGTTCAGAAGGCCACCCCAATATATTGGTATACGTATTCCAGCTAAAAAAATAAAAAGCTGTAATAAATACGACACCAAATAATTTAATTTTTTTTGAGAACGAAGTGTAAAAGCAGAAAACCAACAATAAACCAGCAATCAGCAAGTAAGAAAAGATTAGCAAAAGACGTTCTTCAACCATTTTTATTTAGAATTCCCTAAGGCCTTTGTAAGTAGTTTTTTTGGAAACTGGTTTAAATCCGTTATGTTCTTTTGGCCATCAACAATAAAGCGAAGAGCTGTTTTCTCATCTCCTACCCCCATTAAGAAGTGCTCACCATAATATATTAACTCCACTGAAGGGTTAAGTTTCTCTACCTTCACAGTTACCGGTAATGGATCTTGATAATTAGACTTATAATGCAGAAGATTGATAACGTACTCTCCTGACTGTAAGCCTCTTACGGTTACTGTTTCTTGATTAATTGGATTAGAAATAACCTCTCCTTTAGAGGTGATCTTATCTGCTAGATTACCTCTGTCATCCCTGTCTAAGTGCATTAATCCTGAATCTCTATTGTGGTACCAAACTAATCCACCTTGAGGATCTTCCACAACCGCATCAACATCATCGGGGTGATCATCCGGCCATTGAATAGATATCAGCACTTCAGCTTTTGTGTCTATAGATCCCGCGTCTTGTGAATCATTTATAAGCATGAATGCAATGGCAAACATGAATGCAAAACCTAATAGCGCATTAAAAAGAAGGTCAGTAAAGACATCTTGCTCGTCTCCTTTAATAAGGACTTTATGCTTCATCTAATATTCTTGAAGACAAATAGTTAAACAACCCAGTTAAGCTAGTATCTAATAGAAAGTACTGAAGTTTTAATAAAGTACTCGTAACTAGACCTGTAAGTGTCGTGTAAAGGGCCACCGCCATACCGCCGCTCATTTTTGATAAGAGTTGTTGAATTATTTGAGAGTCAAAATCTTTTATCTCCCCAATTGGAAGTAGCATAAGAATAAAACCTATAACCGTTCCCGTCAGGCCAAGCTTCAATAAAATATCTACGATCATATACCCTAACGCATGCCTGTTAGCTAATTCGTCTTCTAAAATAGATAGATAATTCTTAGATTTTTGCTGGTCATTGCCATCAAAATACTTGAGTTTACTTAACAAAACGGATGAGCTTGCATCATCAGAATTTAAACCTTCTATCTCTTTGTCTAAAGAAAAACTTAAGTAGTACCAATGAGCTGTAGCTAAATAATATAAAGCTAATATTATTAATGAAATCTTGCTCTGATCAGAAGCAATAATCAGGTTTAATGCCCCTAAATCAAATATTAAATAGGTAAAAAATATTATCACTCCCAATGCTAAAGAAGATTTTAATAAAAGATGCTTTGATTCAAGTTTAACTGCCATGTTTTAGGTACCTATAAAAAAATTGAAGCCAACAAGGGTATTTTCAGCCTAAAGCTTACCTCCTTAAGTTGATATTTACCAAGACAATGATCTTTTAAATATGTCCTGATTGCCCGCCGTCAACCTCTATAGAAGTTCCACTTATATAGGATGCAGCGTTAGTGCAAAGGAAGGTTATTAAAGAAGCCACCTCTTCAGAGGTACCATATCTTCCTACGGGTACAGAATGTCCATTATTTTTTATTACGTCTTCCTTCTTACCTCCAGTGGCTTCTGCAATTTCTGTAGCTGCTCTTTCCCACATAGCTGTGTGAATAAGACCGGGCAGAATTGAATTTACTAAAACACCATCGGAGCCGTATTTTTTTGCTAATGATTTACTCATTGAGATCATGGCAGCTTTGGTGGTTCCGTAATCTATTAATGCTGCATTTGGATATTTACCCGCTGAACTTGAGACCATTATCACCCTGCCCCATTTCTTTTCTCTCATGTTTGGAAGGAACGCTCTTGTGCACCTCACCGCAGAAAGCAGATTAAGTTCATGTAATTCCTGCCAGTCTTCATCTGTCATATATAAAAAATTTCTTGAAGGGGAAGCGCCAACATTATTAACCAAGATGTCTACAGGGCCATCTTCTTGTACAGACCCTATAAAAGAATCTGTTGATTCTTTATTGCCCATATCAGCAACAAAACCTTTGATTAAACCGTTGGCAGACTCAAATGAAGATAACGTATCAACTGCTTCAGGGTTTCTTGCACAAAAACTAACGTCTGCACCATACTCTGCCAACATCTTAACTACAGCCTCTCCAATGCCTAAGCTTGCTCCAGTGACAACTGCTCTTTTGCCTTTTAAATCTAAATCCATCATAGGTTTTCCCCTTTATCCAAATCCAACACCATCTTAGTGTTTCCTCTTTCATACCTTGTATCATCATAGTCAAGATCAAGATTAAAACCACTTGATTTATAAAGATTGAGAGCGGGTTTTAATTTATCGTTAGTTACTAAAAATATTTCAGTTGCAGATCTTTTTCTTGCAAACTCTATTGAAGCATTTATTAAAATCCTACCCACTCCTTTTCCTTGAAAATTCTTGTCAACAGCCATTTTTGCTAATTCAAAGATTTTAGGTTTAACTAAAACCATAGCAGAGGTTCCGATTACTTGACCTTCTTGAAGAGCAAAAAATATCTCTCCTCCTGTATCAATGACATAAGACTTTGGATTGGAAAGGATCTTTAAATCCTCCTCTTCAACAACAAAAAACTCTTCTATCCATTCCAAGTTGAGTGTTTTGAAACTACGACCATATGATTCTCTGAAAGTCTCAACTGTTACATTATTATTTAATATTTGTTCTTCCATCCATCGTTATTAGAACGCTAATTTAAACTTTAGACCATATTTTTTTGACAAAGAAACTTCTTCTTTCAGATGCTACTTATAGCTACCAACAATCCTATCTTATATTTTTTAAACAATTAAAAAAAAGGGTCAAGAAATCGCTTCCTGACCCTTTATTTGGACTAGCTCTCTGGGGTAAAGCAAGTCCTCTTAACGGAAAGTTAAGTCTTAAATAACTACCTAGAACTTATAGATAAATTTAGCTCCGTAGTTTCTGCCCGCCAAAGGAACTTCATTCTTAACAAAAGAAGTGTGATTTCTTGCCACTTCATCAAGTAAATTCGTTCCAAAAATAGATAAGTTGAGGTCTCCGTCACCCATAGCGAAAGTCTTTGTTATTCTCATATTTAACATTTCGTAACCCATGGTTGTGGTTTCACCTAAACCGATGTCATCTTGACCATCTACATCTTTATAACTAAGCAAAACCTTAAGATCATCCTCTGTATAAGTTAATCTATATATGCTTCTCGCTGGAGCAATTCTTGGAATATTAGTTCCATCAGAGAA
>Ga0209091_10001386_pt1 | contig 21209 bp, 19 predicted proteins | sample ArcticOcean_MG_C_6_FD_187438 | JGI IMG/M metagenome (GOLD analysis project Ga0209091, IMG submission 187438) | Marine microbial communities from western Arctic Ocean - ArcticOcean_MG_CB8_128 (SPAdes) (version 2) | ecosystem: Environmental > Aquatic > Marine > Oceanic | place: Arctic Ocean...
TGAAGAACCCCACCTTGAACAGCAGCACCAACTGCAACTGCTTCATCAGGGTTAACATCTTTTCTTGGCTCAACCCCAAATATTTCTTGAACTTTTTCCTGAACTTTAGGCATTCTAGTTTGACCACCTACCAGTATTACATCAGCAATTTCATTCGCAGCCCCTGAATCCTTTAAAGCTGTTTTACATGGAGCAATAGTTCTTTCTATAAGATCTTCAACTAGTGACTCAAGTTTTGCCCTTGTTAATTTAACAACCAAATGTTTTGGTCCAGATGCATCAGCAGTTAAATAAGGTAAATTAACTTCGGTCTGAGTACTGCTTGATAGCTCAATTTTGGCCTTCTCTGCAGCTTCTTTTAGTCTTTGTTTAACAAGTACATCTTTACTTATGTCAACACCGTTTTCTTTTTTAAACTCATCTGCAAGGAAATCAATGATTCTATTGTCAAAATCCTCACCACCTAAAAAGGTATCTCCATTTGTTGATAGAACCTCAAACTGATGTTCGCCATCCACACTTGATATCTCAATAACAGACACATCAAATGTACCGCCTCCTAAATCATAAACTGCAATTTTTCTATCACCTTCTTTTTTATCCAAACCAAATGCTAAAGCAGCTGCAGTTGGCTCATTAATAATTCTTTTAACTTCCAAGCCAGCAATTCTTCCAGCATCTTTTGTCGCTTGTCTTTGGCTATCATTAAAATATGCAGGCACAGTAATAACGGCATCTGTAACTTCCTCACCTAGATAGTCTTCTGCAGTCTTCTTCATCTTTCTTAAAATTTCTGCAGAGATTTGAGGTGGCGCCATTTTTTCACCTTTTATTTCAACCCAGGCATCTCCACTATCTGCTTTTGAAATTTTGTAAGGCATTAACCCTATATCTTTTTGAACTTCATCTTCATCAAACTTTCGACCAATCAATCGCTTAACTGCATACACTGTATTTTCAGGGTTTGTAACAGCCTGTCTTTTAGCTGGAGCCCCCACAAGAGATTCTCCCCCGTCTTGGTATGCAACAATTGATGGCGTTGTTCTGTTGCCTTCAGCATTTTCTATCACCTTTGGTTTGCCATTTTCCATAACAGAAACACAAGAGTTTGTAGTTCCTAAATCAATTCCAATAGTTTTTGCCATTTTCTTATTCCTCAATAAATTAAATTCGTATATTCTCTAAATAGGGATGCTTGGATAAATTTCAAGCTTTTTCTTCTTTTTCCTTTGAAACTGATACCAATGCCGGCCTCAAAACTCTCCCGTTTAATTTATATCCTTTTTGGAATACAGAGAGAATTGTATTTGATTCTTCGTCTGAATCCAGCATCGTCATTGCCTGATGAAAATTTGGATCGAATATTTCGCCTGTAGGGTTTATTTCTTCAATATTAAATTTTTCAAATATTGTGGTTAATTGCTTTGCAGTTAATTCAACACCATCCTTATAACTTTCCAATGTTGCATTCTTAATGGCTAATGCTGCATCAAGACTATCCTTAACGAGCAGTATTTCCTGACTAAAGCCTTCTATTGCATATTTCCTTGTTTTCTCTGCTTCCTCTAGCGCTCTTTTTCTGTTATTTTCTGTTTCAGCTTGACCATAAAGTATTTGAGCTTCAAGAGTCGCAATTTTTTCAGCCTGAATAACCAAAATTTTTTCTGTATCTTTAGGTTTTGTTGCCTTCTTTACTTTATTCAATTTAGCTTTATCTGTCATATCAATTTCAAAATGTAAATGTTCAAGTTAGAAATAATATGGAGACTGTTAGAATAATTTCAAGGCTATTTTGTAAATTTTATTCAATTAATGCCATATTTGACTTATTTGCATCATTTCATTGATAATGGTTAGTTATATCAAAAAATACATGGAATTATGAAACAATCTATTATTGAAATTACTGAACGTATAAAAGAAAAGAGCAGACCAACAAGGAGCGCCTACCTCGAAAGGGTTTCTTTGATGAAAAAAAGGGATAGAGGAAGCGATCGTTTGGGGTGTGCTAATGTTGCCCATGCAATTGCAGCGCTACCTAAAGATGATAAATTTAGGATAGTAGCAGAAAAAAAACCAAACCTTGCTATTGTGACAGCATATAATGACATGCTATCAGCTCATAAACCATATGAAAGTTACCCTCAAACTATAAGGCAAGCAGCATCTACTTTTGGTGCAACTGCACAAGTTGCCGGTGGAGTTCCCGCGATGTGTGATGGGGTTACACAAGGCGAGCCTGGAATGGAATTAAGCCTTTTCTCAAGAGATAATATTGCTATGGGCGCAGCAATTGGTTTATCTCATGATGTATTTGATGGTGCCGTAATGCTTGGTATCTGCGACAAGATTGTCCCCGGCTTATTAATTGGAGCACTTCATTTCGGACATTTACCTACAATTTTTATTCCTGCAGGACCAATGTCCACCGGGATTGATAACACATCTAAGTCAAAAGTTAGAGAGCAGTATGCTCAGGGAAAGATAGGGAGAGATGAGCTATTAGAGTCAGAGTCAGCAGCTTATCATGGTGAAGGAACCTGCACTTTTTATGGAACCGCTAATAGTAATCAGATGCTTATGGAGGCAATGGGGCTCCATGTTCCAGGTGCGGCATTTGTCCACCCTTATGATGGTATTCGTAAAGAACTTACTATTGAAGCAGTTAGGTTATTGATTGAGAATATTCAAAATAAAGAAACAATTTCTGTTGGTGAGTTAGTGGATGAAAGAGTTATTATCAATGCCATGTCAGCTCTTCTTGCAACTGGTGGTTCAACTAACCACCTTATCCACTGGGTTGCTATTGCCAGAGCTGCAGGAATAATAATTGATTGGTCTGATTTTCATGATTTAGCTAAATCTGTGCCTCTTTTAGCAAGTGTTTACCCAAATGGAAAAGCCGATGTAAATGAATTTCAAAATGCTGGAGGCCCAGCATTTGTCATAAGGGAGTTACTACAGGGGGGTTGTATGTATCCAGAAGTTGTTACTTCAAGTTTTGGCGGGCTAGCAGAATATACTAAAAAACCAACCCTAACAAATGGAAAACTTTCATGGAAAGACATTCCTCAAGAAAGTGGTGATGAATCTGTTGTTAGGGGAATTGATAATCCATTTAATAAGGCAGGTGGCCTGAGGCTGTTAAAAGGAAATATTGGACGATCTGTAATTAAAATTTCTGCCGTACCTGAAGACAAACATATTATTGAAGCACCTGCCCTAATATTTAATAGCCAGGAAGAATTATTATTTGCTTTTGATGAGGAGAAGTTAGATCAAGATTTTATTGCGGTAATCCGCTTCCAAGGACCAAAAGCAAATGGTATGCCAGAACTTCATAAACTTACACCACCATTATCTGTGATTCAAAACAAGGGGTTTAAGGTCGCTATTGTAACTGATGGAAGAATGAGTGGAGCTTCTGGGAAAATTCCTGCAGCTATTCATATGAGCCCAGAAGCCGCTGCCGGAGGTTCTATCTCGAAAATAAGGAACGGAGATATTCTAAGACTAAATGCTGTTGTCGGGTCATTAAATGTTCTTGTTGAGGAGGATGAATGGGATAAAAGAAAACCAGAAGAAATGACTGAAGAACAGAAAATAAATAATAGCCATGGAATTGGCAGAGAGCTTTTTGGTAGTATGAGGAAGAATGTTTTATCTGCAGAAGAAGGGGCGATAACATGGATCAATTAAACTTTAAGAGAGCAATATGAAAACAATCGAATTAGCAAAGTATGGACCCGTAATCCCAGTGATTGTAATAGAAGATATTAATGATGCTGTGCCTATGGCAGAGGCATTATTAGCTGGAGGAGTAAAGGTTTTAGAAGTTACATTAAGAACTAATTGTGCTTTGAAGGCGATTGAAATGATAGCAAATAAAGTCCCTAATGCCATTGTAGGCGCGGGAACTTTGAGAACAAAATCTGATGCAACAAATGCAAAACTTGCGGGTAGTCAGTTTGCTGTCAGCCCAGGATATACAAAAGAAATGGGTACGATATGTAAAGAGATAAAGCTTCCCCTTCTCCCAGGAGTTTCGACCGGTGGTGAGGTAATGCATGCAAACAATGATGGATATTATTTCTTAAAGCTATTTCCTGCAGTAGCTGTGGGAGGCATTAATCTATTAAAAGGCTTTTCAGGGCCATTTTCCGATGTTCAGTTTTGTCCAACTGGCGGAGTAACTATTCAATCTGCGCCAGATTTCTTAGCATTACCTAATGTGCCTGTTTGTGGAGGAACGTGGCTCACCCCAAAAAGCTTAATCGAAAATAGAGATTGGGCAGCAATTACAAAACTTGCAAAGTTAGCTAGCGCGATTTAAATATCTTGTGATAGATTTAAATAAATACAATACGATTGTTTTTGATTGTGATGGAGTTATTCTAAACTCTAATTTTCAAAAAATAGAAGCTTATAGGAACACTGCCATAACTTATGGAGCAAGTAAGATCCAGGCTGAAGAGCTTGTTTTGTATCATACTAAGCTTACTGGAATTTCTCGCAATGTTAAATTTAAATATTTTTTAAAAGAAATTATGGGTGAAGACGATACAGAGTCTTCTATGAAAAAATTAATTGATAATCTAAATGAAGAAGTAATTCATTTATTACAAAATTGTGAAGTTGCAGATGGAATCGAAAAACTCAAATCTCATACTAAAAAAACAACATGGATGGTTGCCTCAGGAGGTGACCAGGAAGAATTAAGATTTCTTTTTAAAGAAAAAAATATTACCTCATATTTTGAAGGAGGTATTTATGGAAGTCCATCTTCAAAACATGAGATTATAGAAGAAAAATTGCAGGATAAAAATTTCCTACCTACATTATTTCTTGGGGACTCATTGTATGATATTCAGACAGCACAAAAATATAGCCTAGATTTTATTTTTGTTTATGGTTGGACAGACCTAAAGAATTGGAAGAAAATATGCGATGAAAATAATTTAATTTATATTGAAAAAATTCAAGATTTAATTTAATTTCTTTATAATTTTAGTTGTGCTTCTTCCTTCAACAACGGGGACTAGAAATACTTTTCCACCCCATTGTTTCATTTCTTTTGCCCCCACCACATTTTTTATTGTGTAGTCATTTCCTTTAAATAATACATCAGGTTTAATTGATTTAATTAAATTTAGTGGAGTGGTCTCGTCAAACAGAATAACACTGTCAACTGATTCAAGAGCACAAAGGACTAAAGCTCTATCTGCCTCACCAATAATTGGTCTATTAGTACCTTTGATTTTTCTAACTGAACTATCACTATTAAGTGCAACAATTAAAAGATCAACTTGCTCCTTGGCTTTTGCTAGATAAGTTACATGGCCAGCATGGAGGATATCAAAACATCCGTTGGTAAAACCAACAATTAGCTTTGTTTGGGCATTCTGGCCAGGGTAATTTTTCCTTAAGGTTTTGACTTGATTCAATAAGTCTTCATTGCTACCAATAACTTTTTTAATTGTATTGATGCTTGTTAACGAGTGAAGTTCGATTAATAATTCATTCCTTTCAATTGGCATAGTCCCAATTTGCCTAATAACAATTCCTGCCGCTAAATTAGCTAGTTCGAAACCATCCTTAGGAGGTAAATCCGCAATCAGGCTAGCTGTTAATGTTGCGATAACAGTATCGCCTGCTCCTGATACATCAAATACTTGCTCTGATGCTCTTGTAGGGAAGTCTTCAATCTTATTATCTGTTATATGTTTTATTCCATATTCTCCTTGAGTCATTGCAATAAAATTGAAATCATATTTTTTTATTATTTTTTTTAGCGATGTTTCAAGGATATTTTCGTTATGATCAGTTAAATTTGCTAATAAATAAGCTTCTTTTTTGTTGGGAGTAATTGCTGTTGCACCACGATATTTTTCTAAATTTTCTCCTTTAGGATCAATAAGGATAGGGATATTTTTTTTATTTGCTACTTGAATAATTTTTTTTAAAACTGAAGCTGTAAGAAACCCTTTTTCATAGTCAGAAATAATTATCGCACTAGGCCCACTTGCTATAAGCTTTAGAATTTTTTTTATTTCAATTTGGTTTGGGCCTGTTGAAAACTCATCATAATCAAGCCTTACTATTTGCTGTTGGCCGCTCATTATTCTAGTTTTAGTAGTCGTAGAACCTTTTTTCTTTAAAAGATGTTTGGTAGACATACCATTTTCCTTGAATAAATCTTTTAGAATTTCTCCAGAATTATCATTACCGATTTCACCAACTATAACTGTTTTAATCCCCAAGCCTAAAAGATTAAGAGCAACATTCCCTGCACCTCCAATTTTATGAACATTATCATTTATATTTACAATGGGTACTGGTGCTTCAGGAGACAATCTCTTAACATCGCCATTAATATATTCATCAAGCATAATATCCCCAATTACTAAACCCCATTTATTTTTAGCATTGAATCCATTGCTTACAATATCAATAATATTATTTTTCATAATTACGCATACCTATCAGAAGTAAGAAGATAGTTTTTCATATAATCATTTACACCTTCTTCTAAATTTTTAAATTTTAAATCAAATCCTGTCGCCAATATTTTATCAAGGTTAGCTTCAGTATAGTATTGATATTTACCTTTTAAATCATTTGGCATGTCAATGTATTTAATACTAGATTCGTCGCCTTTTACTCCAATAAGCACAGCCTTGGCTAAATCATTGAATGACTGTGCAGTTCCTGTTCCAGAGTTAAATAGACCTGAAATATGGCTATTTTTTAGAAAGAATATAACGTACTCAACTGCATCTTTAACATATATAAAATCTCTTAATTGCTTCCCGTCCTTGTAGTTTATATTTTCACTTTTAAACAGCCTTATTTCATTCTCTTTTTGGTATTGTTGAAATGCATGAAATACAACACTAGCCATTCTATTTTTATGATATTCATTCGGACCATAAACATTGAAAAATTTTAGTCCACACCATTGGGGAGGGGATGGCTGGTTAGAGCTGACCTGTGAAAGCACCCATTGATCAAAAAAGTGTTTTGAATATCCGTAAGCATTCAAGGGATTTAGTTCTGGTAATAAATCTTCGTTATCATCGTATCCATTCGCACCTCCACCATATGTTGCAGCAGAACTTGCGTAAATGAAAGGCACATTATTTTGCGAACACCAACTCCATAACATCTGACTGTATCGAATATTTGAAACTAGTAACTTGTTGAAGTTCGGTTCAGTGGTTGCACTAATCGCACCCATATGAATGACGGCGTTTATATTTTTTATATTTTTAATATATTTTGGAAGGTCATTTTTATTTATATAATCAATAAATTTTCTCTTAGCAAAATTTTGCTCCTGATCTTTGGTCAAAAGGTCGTCAACGATTACAAATTGATCTTCATTTAATATTGTATTAAGGTGCCAAGCAATAATGCTTCCAATCATTCCCGCACCACCAGTAAGAATTATCATAGGCTCTTCTTAGATAAATTTTGAAGCATGTTTTTTTGTTAAGTTCGATGATTTTTTTTCTTTTGCTAACGACCATTTAGGATCTATCCATCCCTGAAGATTAGCGCTTGATATTTCAGCCATAGCCTTAATCCAAAAAGGATCAGTGTTTAAAGCAGGGATGTACTTATACCCCTTACCTCCATTATCAATAAATATAGACTTTCCCTCCATATTTATTTCTTCAAGCGTTTCAAGGCAATCACTTGAAAATCCTGGACAAATTACATGTATATTTTTTATTTTCTTTTTACCTAAATTTGCAACAACTTCTGAAAAATATGGCTTTAACCATTCAGCACTTCCAAACCTCGATTGAAAGCAAACCTGATATTCACTATCATTTAATTTTAAAGTCTCTGCTAGTAAACGTCCAGTTTTATGGCATTCACAATGATAGGGGTCACCTTGATATAAAGATTTTTTTGGAATGCCATGAAAACTCATTATTAATTTAGTAGGCTTACCATTTTTCTTCCAGTAATTTAATACTGATATTTTTAATGCGTTTATATATGCTGGGTGATCATGATAATGTTGAATTGTTCTAATCTCGGGAACATTTCTTGTTTTTAATAATAATCTCCACAAACTATCCATTGCTGATGCCGAAGATGAGGCTGCATATTGAGGGTAAAGAGGAAATAGTAGTATTTTTGTGCAGTTTTTTTGTCTTAACTCATCAAAGGCTTTTTGCATTGATGGTTGCCCGTAGCTCATCCCTAAAGCTACCTCAATTGGCTGTTTCTGATTTTTTTCCAGGGTTTTTTTTAATAATTTTGATTGAGCTTGTGCATTCACTAAAAGAGGGGAGCCTTTAGATGTCCAAATCTTAGCATATTTTTTTGCTGATGCAGATGGCCTAAAAATCAAAATAATGAAATGTAAAATCCAGCACCAAATAAATCTTGGAATCTCTACAACTCTTCTATCCATCAGGAATTGACCAAGATATTTTCTTACTGCAGGCGCTGTAGGCTGATTTGGAGTACCTAGGTTTGCAAGAATAATTCCTATTTTTGGAGGGTCTCCATGTTCATATTTAGGCTCTTGATTGTAATAACTCATAAAAATTTCTACTTAATTGAATTGCTCAATAGTTTAGCAGTGATATCAACAATGGGGATAACTCTTTCATAAGCCATTCTTGTTGGGCCAATTACGCCTAGCACTCCAAGAATTTCACCATCAGCTTGGTACGGGGCAGTTATTAAGCTGCATTCGTCGAGTGATTGATGGCCGGATTCTTCACCAATAAAGATTTGTATGCCATCAGCTCGATGACTTTTTTCTAGTAATTGAAGTAAGGCTGATTTCTTTTCAAAAATCTCAACAATTTTTCTTACACTAGAAACATTCTGAGAAAGCTCTGATGTTTCTAAAAGATTATTTTGCCCTGATAAAACTAAATTATCATTTTCATTAGCATCACCGGACGTTTCAATTGCTGCATTCATTAGTGTTACCATTTCTACTTTCATAGTTTTTAATTCACCAACCAACTTCTCTTTTACATCTTCGATATTAAAACCAGAATAGTGCTGATTAAAAAAATTCGAAGCTTCCAATAAGCTTTTTTTATCGTAATCATTTTTGGTGTATAGCACTCTATTTTGAACCCCGCCATCATCAGTTACAATGATCACTAAAATTCTATTTTTAGATAACTCAAGAAATTCGATATGTTTAAAGGTAACTTTCTTAGCACGAGGAATCAGGACAACCCCCGCAAATTTTGTTAAGTGCGACAATGTGTCAGCAACAGAGTTAATCAAATGCTTGTTATCAGAAATAATTAATTGATCTTTTAGTGAAGATATTTCTAATTCATTTAGCGATTTTATACTCACCAAACTATCAACAAAAAATCTATAGCCCTTTTGTGTGGGAATTCGGCCTGATGATGTATGGGGACTTGTAATGAAACCTGCTTGTTCAAGATCCTTCATAACACTTCTTATTGATGCAGGACTTAGATCCAAACATGATGCAGTTGCCAATGTCTTTGAGCCAACTGGCTGTCCATCACCTATATGATGACTAATTAATGTTTTTAAGAGAATTTGAGCTCTTTTGTCTAAATCCATGAATTTATAATTTAATTCGTTAATTAATTTCGTAATGCATTAAAATGTAGTTAACAGATATTTTACTGTCTCAACTTTAATATAGCTAGTTTAAATAAAAAAAATGGTAATGAAATTTAAAAAAATTGCGATCATTGGGAAATATCCTTCTTTGGAGGAGAATGAGGATATTCATAATCAACTTATTCAGCTAATAAACCATTTGAATAAAAAAAATATTGATTTAGTCATTGAAGAAAAAACACAAAAAAAAATAAAGTTAGATGAATTCAAATCTTTACCACTTAGTGCTATTGGAAAAGAAGTTGATATTGCAATTATTGTTGGTGGGGATGGAACAATGCTTGGGGTTGCGAGAACATTAGTTGATTCAGGAATTCCTTTGATAGGTGTTAATAAAGGACGTTTCGGTTTTTTGGCTGATTTAAATATAGATAGTATGTTTGACAGTATTGATAATATTTTAAACGGCCTTTATATTCAAGACGATCGGATGTTAATTGAAACAACAATTATAAGGAACGATAAAATAATCTATAATTCTCTTGCGTTAAATGACATTGTTATTAGAAGTGGTTTAAGACTTATTGAGCTAGAAGTCATTATTGATGAAAGCTTTGTTCATACACAAAGATCTGATGGTTTGATTGTAAGCACGCCTACCGGGACAACAGCATATGCACTTTCTGCAGGTGGGCCAATTCTCCATCCAAATTTAGATGCTATTACAATCGTACCGATTAGTCCGCATACATTAAGTAACCGCCCGATTGCAGTTAGTGGAGATAGTGAAATATTAATTAAAATAGTTGATATGGATGAGGCTTACGCAAGTATTGATGGACAAATTCAAATACCTTTAGATAAAAAAGATACGATAAGAATTAATAAAGCTAAACAATCTATCTCAATCCTTCATCCAAAAGATTATTGTTATTTTGAGATGCTTAGAAATAAATTGAATTGGGGATAAACTTTATAAATGCTTGAAAATCTTTCAATTAAGAATTTTATTATCGTTGATAAACTAGAGCTAAACTTTAAAGGGGGCTTTTCTGCTTTAACTGGTGAAACTGGAGCAGGTAAATCTATCCTTATAGGAGCGCTTTCTCTAGCACTTGGCCAAAGAGGTGAAAGCGGGGTAGTTAGGCATAACACTGATAAAGCAGATATTTCTGCTGCGTTTAATATTCAAGGAAATACCTATGCTCAGGAATGGTTAAAAAAAAATGAACTAGAATCTGATGAAGACATCCTGCTTTTAAGGAGAGTACAGTTTCAAGATGGAAAGTCTAAAGGATTTATTAATGGAATACCATCCACTATCAACCAGTTAAAATCGATTGGTGAATTACTTATTGATATATATAGTCAAAACTCACATCATTCATTATTAAAAAATTCGACACAAAGAGAGATTTTAGATAATTTTTCAGGCTCTGGTGAAGGGGTAAAAGAAATTAGAGAGTCTTATAATAATTGGCGCAATCTTTTTGAGGAGAACGAAAGCTTTAAGAAAAATAAAGAAGCTTATGTTGAAGAAATAAGGGAGCTCGAGGAAAAAAATAAACAGTTCAAGGCGCTGGATTTTTCTTTATCTGCGTGGCAAGAGATTCAAGCAAATCATAAAATGCTGGCCAATAGTTCAGAATTAATTAGTGGTATTCAAAATTGTATTTCTAAGATTGATAATAATACCCCTTCCGTGTCAAATCAAATTAACCAACTACAAGCTGATTTATCAAGCTTATCTAAACTTGATGGTCGGCTAGGTAATCAGTTGAAAATAATTGACACTGTATCACTAGAAGTTAGCGAACTAGTTCGTGAGTTAAATCAATACTTACATACGCTAGATCTGAATGAAGATCTAAAAAATCAAGTCGAGTCTAAAATTCAAGATACATTCGAATTTTGCAGAAAATATCGTGTGAAGCCTGAAGAACTAGATTCTGTAAGCGTTGATTGGCAAGGTCGATATGATTTATTGGAAAAATTAATAGATAAAAAGGAAATAACAGAGGCTCTAAGTGATGCAAAGAGAAGTTATGACGAAGTTGCGTTAAAATTATCTCAAAAACGACAAAAGTCAGCTTTAGAGATCAATAAAATTATTACTGACAAACTTAAGGAATTGTCTTTTACAGATGGAAAGTTCGAAGTAAATTTAAAAAAAATTGAGCCAAGTGTTAATGGAAATGAGCAAGTTGAATTTTTAATTTCAACCTACCTTAATGCAGAGCTGAAGCCAATTCAGAAAGTAGCATCTGGGGGTGAATTGTCTAGAATTAGTCTAGCTATAAGAGTGGCTTCAATTAAAAGGGCTAATGTACCTGTGATGATATTCGATGAGGTTGACGTTGGTATTGGCGGCGGAGTAGCTGAAGTGGTTGGCAAACTGTTGAAAGATTTAGCTGATGATCGTCGGCACCAGATTTTTGCTATTACGCATTTACCTCAGGTTGCGGCACAATCTTTAAACCATTATAAAGTTTCAAAGAACCAAGTTAATAATGAGACCGTAAGTCAAATAAACCTACTTGACGAAGGTGGGCGAGTTGAAGAGCTTGCTAGAATGTTGGGCGGAGTTAAAATAACAGAAACTACTATAGACCACGCTAAAGAATTACTTAGTTAACTTATGACATTTAATAATATTTTCTGCGCCACCTAGCCTGCAACTACAAGGATTATTTGTACAATCAGCATATATATATAATGCATGCTCGATAATTTTAAACCCATTTTTTTTGGCGATCATATCTTGTCTTTTTTCAATTTCATCATCAACAAATTCTTTAATAAATCCGCATTGAAGACAAACAATATGATCATGATGATCTTTTTCATTGAGTTCAAAAACAGCTTTATCACTTTCAAAGTGATGGCGAATTAAAATTCCTGACTGCTCAAATTGGGTTAAGACTCTATAAATTGTCGCTAGACCAACTTCTTCTTCTGTCTTTAGCATTATTTTGAAGATATCTTCTGCAGACAAATGTTTGTCTTTATTTTTTTCAAAAATACCAAGCACTTTAAGTCTTGGCAGAGTTGCTTTAAGGCCTGTTTTTTTTAGATTATCATGTTCTTTCATAGTTACATAACTCCAAAATTAAATTAACTTAATATCTATCATGTTATATTATGAGTCTATGCAAATAAAGACATATCTTCATGATTATTTTTTAATTTTCCTATTGTTTAATCTGATATCTTGCTCTAGATTGGACACCATGCCTGAGTTTTTACCTAAGGTACACAAGATTGATATACAGCAAGGAAATGAAATATCATCCGAGATGTTAATGAAGCTAAAACCAGGAATGACAAAAGCACAAGTACGTTTTGTTCTAGGAACCCCATTAATTCAGGATACTTTTCATCAGGAGAGATGGGATTATGTATATGTAATGAGAGTGAGGGATCTAGTGATTGAAACAAGACATGTTGTTTTAAATTTTGCTGATGAGCAATTAAAGAATATAACTGGTGAAGTTATCCCGAAAAAAGATAATGCTCAATTGAGTGGCGATTTAGAAGAAAATAACACAGCAAATGATGAGGCATCCTTTGACGAGTCACTAACGGAGGTTCAAGATGCGAAAAAAGTTAATAATGAAGTACAAATACCTGGTGAAGAAAAAGAATTTTCTCAGCCAGAGAATTTACCTTCGCTAGTTGAGGGTAAAAAATTGTCTACAGATACAGAGCCATTAGAATTTGTAGACACTTCTGAATCAATTAACGAGGCGATCAAGCAAGACATTATCGATTCTCTTCCAGAGAAAGATGATGCTGGTTATTTTGATCTTTTATTAGAAAAAATAGGATTTTAATATATGGAATACCCTTTAAAGATAGTTATTGTTGGCGCATCTGGAAAGATGGGGCAAACTTTGATACAACAAATTTCAACCGACTCAGATTTAACCCTCACTGGAGCAATTGATCAGCCATCCTGCAATAGTTTAGGGATGGATTCTGGAGCTTTAGTCGGCATTAAAACTGGCGTAATGATTGATGAGGACTTTGAATCTACAATAAAAAAAGGTGATTATTTAATAGACTTCACAAGACCTGAGGCTTCAATGCGTTATCTAGAAGTATGTAATAAAAATAATGTTAAATATATTCTTGGCACCACTGGATTTTCAGACGAAGAAAAAAGAAAAATCTCTCGAGCAGCAGAAAATATTTCAATTTGTTTTGCACCCAATATGAGTGTCGGAGTTAACCTATTAGTTTCATTAGTTGAGGAGGCCACTAATGTTCTTCACAAAGATTTTGATATTGAAATTATTGAATCGCACCATAGCGAAAAAATTGATGCACCTTCAGGAACAGCAATTAGACTTGGAGAGGTTATCGCAAAAGCTGCAAATTTAAACCTTAAAGAAAACGGAGTTTTTCATCGAGAAGGTAATACGAATAAACGCCATAAAGATGAAATTGGTTTTTCAACTATTAGAGGTGGAGATATTGTTGGTGACCATACTGTCTTATTCGCTGGAGATGGCGAGCGAATTGAATTAACACATAAAGCAGGTAGCAGATCTACCTTTGCAATAGGTGCTATTAAAGCAGCTAAATTTTTAAAAAACCAATCTGCTGGTTTGTTTGACATGATGGATGTATTAAATTTAAAAAATAAGTAATATTTTGAAATTTTAAATTGTAGTAAGGTTCCGAATGATTTATAATCATCTACAACGGGCGGACCTAAAACCACCCGTTTGTTGTATCTACTAGATAATTTACATTGGAGGTTTTCTTGTCGTCTAAATTGCCGGCCATACTAGCGCTTGCAGACGGAACAAAGTTTCGAGGCACATCAATTGGCATTAAAGGATCTGTTGTTGGCGAGGTTGTTTTTAATACCGCAATGACTGGTTATCAAGAAATACTTACCGACCCTTCTTACACAGAACAAATTATTACTTTCACCTATCCCCATATTGGTAATATTGGAGTAAACCTCGAGGATTTGGAATCAGAAAAGGTACGTGCAAAAGGTTTAATTATCCGAGATCTACCCATAATCCATTCTAATTTTAGAGCGACTATGTCGTTATCTGATTACCTTAAAGCTCAAAAAATAGTCGGAATATCAGGAATTGACACAAGAGCTTTAACTCAGCATTTAAGGGTTAATGGCTCTCAGTCTGGTTGTATTATGGCAGGTACTATTAATGATAAAGAGGCTGTTAAGAAAGCCCAATCATTTAATGGAATTTCTGGAGTAGATCTTGCTAGCGTTGTTTCAACTCAAAAGAAATATATAGCCAAAGAGGGTGAATGGGAGCTTGGATTAGGTTATCAAAAATTACCTAAGTTTAAATACCATGTGGTTGCTTATGATTTTGGAATCAAGAAAAATATATTAAGAATGCTTAACTCAAGAGCTTGTAAAGTAACTGTCGTCCCAGCAAAATTTTCAGCAAAAGAAGTCTTGGCTTTAAAGCCTGATGGAGTGTTTTTGTCAAATGGACCTGGAGACCCTGAGCCATGTGATTACGCTATTAAAAATATTAAAGTCATTTTAGAAAAGAAATTACCTATATTTGGCATTTGCTTAGGGCATCAATTATTAGCTTTAGCCAGTGGAGCAAAAACTTCGAAAATGAAATTCGGACATCACGGAGCCAATCATCCTGTTCAAGATAAAAAAACTGGAAAAGTTTTCATTACAAGCCAAAATCATGGATTTACTGTTGATGCCTCATCTCTCCCCGATAACGTTGAAGTCACCCATATTTCATTATTTGACAAGACACTCCAAGGCATCAGTCGGATAGATGTCCCAGCATTTAGCTTCCAAGGACATCCTGAAGCTAGCCCTGGGCCTTCTGAAATGGATTATTTATTTGATCAATTCATCAAGATGATGATTAAAGGGAATAAATGACCAAACGAACTGATATTAAATCAATTCTTATTATTGGTGCAGGCCCGATTATTATTGGCCAGGCATGTGAATTTGATTACTCAGGTGCTCAAGCTTGTAAGGCCTTAATGGAAGAAGGGTACCGAGTTATTTTAGTTAATTCAAACCCTGCTACTATTATGACGGACCCTGATATTGCCCATCAAACTTACATTGAACCAATTCAATGGGAGATTGTGAGCAAGATAATAGCAAAAGAGAAGCCAGATGCACTTTTACCGACAATGGGCGGCCAATCTGCGCTCAATTGTGCATTAGATTTAGATAAGTATGGGGTATTGGCAAAATATAACGTTGAGTTAATAGGTGCATCAAAAGAAGCAATTGATAAGGCTGAAGATAGACAAAAATTTAAAGAAGCAATGAGTAAGATTGATCTTGCATCTGCTCGTTCTGTAATTGCACATAGTTTAGAAGAAGCAGTTCAAGTACGAGCAAGTATTGGCTTCCCCGCAATTATTCGACCTTCTTTTACTATGGGTGGAAGCGGCGGCGGCATTGCTTATAATCAAGAAGAATTTGTAGATATATGTAAAAGAGGTTTGGATGCGTCACCTACAAATGAATTATTAATAGAAGAATCACTTCTTGGTTGGAAAGAATTTGAAATGGAAGTAGTAAGAGATGTAAAAGATAATTGTATTATTATTTGTTCAATAGAGAATTTAGACCCAATGGGGGTTCATACGGGTGACTCAATAACTGTTGCGCCTGCGCAGACATTAACTGATAAAGAATACCAATTAATGCGGACTGCATCAATTAATGTCTTAAGAGAAGTTGGGGTTGAAACAGGAGGTTCAAATGTACAATTTGCAATCAATCCTAATGATGGCCGTATGATAGTTATAGAGATGAATCCAAGGGTATCAAGATCTTCAGCATTAGCATCAAAAGCTACAGGTTTTCCAATTGCCAAAATTGCGGCTAAATTAGCAGTCGGCTTTACTCTTGACGAATTAAGTAATGATATAACAGGTGGTCATACACCTGCATCTTTCGAACCATCAATTGATTATGTTGTAACTAAAATTCCAAGGTTTGCTTTTGAGAAATTTCCACAAGCAGATTATAGGCTTACAACTCAAATGAAATCAGTTGGAGAAGTTATGGCTATTGGAAGAACATTCCAAGAATCTCTTCAAAAGGCATTAAGAGGACTTGAAATTGACGTGGATGGATTTTCTGAAAAATCGATAGATAAAGATGAAATTATTAAAGAGTTAAGAGAGCCTGGCCCAGATCGATTATGGTATCTCGGCGATGCTTTTAGAATAGGTTTGTCTATAAAGGAAATATTCCAACACTCCAAGATAGACCCATGGTTTCTTTATCAAATACAAGATCTGATTGAAACAGAAGAAAAAATTAAAAAGATAGGTGTGAAGTCATTAAGTGCTGAAAAACTTTTTGATATAAAAAGAAAGGGGTTTTCAGATAGCCGAATTGCCAAGCTTGTTAAAAAGAAGACCATGGATATAAGGTCCTTGCGATATAAACATAAAATTCATCCGGTTTATAAAAGAGTCGATACTTGTGCAGCAGAGTTTGAGACAGCTACAGCATACCTGTATTCAACCTATGAAAATATTTGTGAAGCAAATATTTCTAATAATAAAAAAATTATTATTATTGGTGGTGGCCCGAATAGAATTGGGCAGGGAATTGAATTTGATTATTGTTGTGTTCATGCAGCCCTTGCTTTAAGAGATTGTGGTTATGAGACTATTATGATCAATTGTAATCCAGAAACAGTGTCAACTGATTACGATACATCTGATAGGCTGTATTTCGAACCAGTTACTATGGAAGATGTGCTTGAAATTATCAGGACCGAAAACCCATGGGGGGTAATTGTTCAATATGGAGGGCAAACACCACTGAAACTTGCGAGAGAGTTAGAGCAAGAAGGAGCTCCAATTATTGGTACCTTGCCTGATGATATTGATGCAGCTGAAGATAGGGAACGCTTCCAACAAATAATAGAAAATTTGAATCTTAAACAGCCACCTAATAGAACTGCAAGAAATCCCAAGCAAGCAATTAAATTAGCTGAAGAAATTGGATACCCTTTAGTTGTAAGGCCAAGTTATGTCTTAGGAGGGAGGGCTATGGAAATAGTGCATGAGAAGAACGATCTGGAGCGTTATATGAGGGAGGCAGTTAAGGTATCAAACGAGTCACCCGTTTTGTTAGATCGATTTTTAAATGACGCTATTGAGATTGATATTGATGCAATTTCCGATGGTAAAGTTGTTGTTGTAGCAGGAATTATGGAGCATATCGAACAAGCAGGAGTTCATTCAGGTGACTCAGCTTGCTCACTTCCACCTTACAGCCTATCAACGAAGATGCAAAAAAGATTAATTACACAAACTAAGCTTATGGCAAAAGCATTAAACGTGATTGGCTTAATGAATGTGCAATTTGCAATTCAGAATGAGGACATATATGTTTTAGAGGTGAATCCAAGAGCATCTAGGACTGTTCCATTCGTTTCAAAGGCAATAGGTAGACCGTTAGCTAAAATTGCTGCTGAAGTTATGGCCGGTAAAACACTCAAGTCTTTAAATTTTTCGAAGGAAATTAAGCCTAATTTCTTCTCGGTAAAAGAAGCCGTTTTCCCTTTTATTAAATTTCCAGGCGTGGATACAATTTTAGGACCAGAGATGAAGTCAACTGGTGAAGTTATGGGAATCGGTAAAACTTTTGTAGAAGCATATATCAAAGCTCAGCTTGGTGCATCAACATCTCTCCCTAAAGGTGGTAAGGCTTTTATTAGTGTTCGAAAAGAAGACCACAAAAATGTTATTGATATTGCAAAGTCACTTAATGATTTAGGTTTTAAGCTGGTTGCAACCAAAGGTACAGCAATTATATTAAAAGAAAATAATTTAGATGTGGTTTCAGTAAATAAAGTTGCTGAAGGTAGGCCACACATTGTAGATATGATCAAGAATGATGAAATTGATTTTATCGTTAATATTACAGAGAATAAAAAAGCTATTGCTGATTCATATGAGATTAGAAGAAACGCGTTGCAGAACAAAGTTACCTACTACACAACTCTGTTTGGCGCACGAGCTGCTTGTAAAGCAATGAATTATTCAAAACAACTAGGCGTTTCGTCACTACAAAGCTTGCATAAAATATCTTCTTAAAATAGACTAAATAATTATAAATGCCTTATATTAAGGTAGCTTTTACATAGGAACAGTTTAATGAATCAAATCCCAATTACTCGAAATGGAGCAGAGCTCTTAAAGACAGAATTAAAGCAATTAAAAAGTGTTGATAGGCCTGAGGTTGTAGAGGCAATCGCAGAAGCACGTGCCCAAGGAGATTTATCTGAGAATGCAGAATACGATGCTGCAAAAGAGCGTCAAGGCTTTATAGAGGGAAGGCTAGCACAAATTGAAGCAATACTTTCGCAAGCTGTAATAATTGACCCTGTTTCATTGAGTGCTGATGGGAAATGTGTTTTTGGGGTTACAGTAGAGATAGAGGATTTAGATGAAGAGAAAAAATCAACATACCAAATTGTTGGAGATGATGAAGCTAATATTAAACATGGAAAAATATCAATAAATTCTCCTTTAGCTAAAGCACTGATTGGGAAAGAAGAAGGAGATGTTATTGATTTTGAATCGCCAGGCGGTTTAAAAAATTATGAGATTATAAAGGTTTCTTATATTTAATTTATGAATCCATTATTACATAAGTTGGCAATAATTATTTCTTCACTTTGGGTTGGGGGATTATGGGCGATGTTAATGGTTACAACAATATTATTCAATAAAATGCATAGCTCTTATATCGCTGGAGCAATTGCAAACGATATGTTTGTTTTTATGAATTTATTTGGAATGTTCTCTTCAGGTTTTCTTTTATTTTATGGATTTAATAAAGCAAGTTTATCTTTTTTTAAATCAATTACCTTTTGGCTAATAATATTAATGCTAGGTTTAATTCTGATTAGTTTTTTTGGAATTAATCCGCTACTGGAAAACATTAGAGATAGTTCTGTTTCAAAAGAAATAATAGAAAGTGTTTTTATCAGCAGGTCTAGCTCATGGCATGGGATAGCAAGCGCTGCATTCTTGATTGAATGTTTTTTGGGTATTTTTTTAGTTCTGAAAATACGTTAGATTTTAAGGCAGTTTAATTTTTGATTCAATATTGGCTTTAAAAATAACTAATTGTTTACCAATGTGATTAATTGAAACCGCATTTAATTTGTTGCATATTATGCTTAGAAACTCTTTTCTTTTCATTTTATCATTATTTTGAACTTGAATCTTAATAAGCTCATGAGCTTTTAGACTTTCTTCAATCTCTTTAAATACTGGTTCAGAAAGTCCTTTGTTGCCAATTTGAACCACCGCACTAATTGAATGAGAAAGACCTTTTAAATATGAAATTTGTTTTGAATTAAGCATTATTAATCATTTAAATTATTAGGATGTGAATCATATCAGATGAAAAGAACAAGGACTAGTAAAAGCTGGATGACTGAACATATTTCCGATCCTTTTGTTAAGCAAGCTCAGAAAGATGGCTATCGTTCACGAGCTGCTTATAAATTAATAGAAATCAACGAGAAATATAATCTTATTAGAAAGAATGCAATAGTTGTTGATTTAGGATCTTCACCAGGAAGCTGGTCTCAGATAGCTGTAAAAAAAATAGGTATAAATGGAAAAGTTATTGCATTAGATTTATTAGAAATGCAGCCTATTAAAAGAGTAGAATTCATTCAGGGGGATTTTAGAGATAATGAAGTCCTGAGTGAGGTTGAAAGTAAATTAAATAATTTAGAAGTAGACCTTGTAATTTCTGATATGGCCCCCAATATAACTGGTATAAAGGTGGTTGATCAATCAGCAGCTATTCATCTAAATGAGCTTGCTTTAGATTTTTCTTGCAATTGGTTGAAACCGAATGGACATTTATTGGTCAAGTCATTTATAGGGTCTGACTTTGATAGCTTTTTTGATTCTGTGAAACCTTTTTTTAAAAAAGTAATCAGAATTAAACCAAACTCTTCAAGGGATAGGAGTTCAGAAATATTTGTTTTAGGCTATGAAAAAGTAAATATATAGATTTTTAAAGTATATTTGAGTTTTAGATTTAAATAAGAAACATTTAATAACTTAATTAAAGGTAAAAATGTGAATAACAACCTTAAAAGTATAGCGATATGGTTAGCAGTAGGTCTTTTTATGATGACTATATTTAACCAATTTTCTGGATCACCTCGATTTGAAAATAAATTGGTTTATTCTGAGTTTATGGCACAAGTAAAAACAGGAAGTATTTCTAAAGTAGAAATTGACGGTCCCAACCTTACTGGAATAACTGCTGACGGGAAAAAGTTTTCCACTTATGCCCCTACGGATCCGTATTTAGTATCAGATTTGCTTAAATATAATGTAGTTGTAGACGCAAAACCAGCAAAACAACAATCACTATTAATGAGTATATTTATTTCATGGTTCCCGATGATTTTATTGGTTGGTGTATGGATATTCTTTATGCGCCAGATGCAGGGTGGAAATAAGGGTGGTGGTGGACCCTTCTCTTTCGGTAAAAGTAAAGCAAGGCAGCTTGATAAATCTACTAATAAAACCACGTTTAAAGACGTTGCGGGATGTGATGAAGCTAAAGAAGAGGTACATGAATTAGT
>Ga0209091_10001387_pt1 | contig 21189 bp, 19 predicted proteins | sample ArcticOcean_MG_C_6_FD_187438 | JGI IMG/M metagenome (GOLD analysis project Ga0209091, IMG submission 187438) | Marine microbial communities from western Arctic Ocean - ArcticOcean_MG_CB8_128 (SPAdes) (version 2) | ecosystem: Environmental > Aquatic > Marine > Oceanic | place: Arctic Ocean...
ATATGCCCCATCAATTCACCATCTTCTATCGAATGTGTACCATCAGTATCCAATTTGTCAAAAAGTTGCAGAATTTTTTTCCATACTTCAACAGAACAATCCTCCGGTTTTATAAGTTTTAAAGATTTCGTAGATATTGCACTTCCCATTGTAAATGAAAATAATTTAAAGTATTTAAGTTGTTTTCATTATTCTAAGCATTTATTTTCTAGCATTTCTAACATTTCTCTTAGCAGCAACCGACCAACCAAGACCAATAGGTCTGCGTTGAGCATAACCAGTGAATCTTGGTTTGCCTGCGAAATATTTGCCTTTTGGAATACCATCTTTGCATTCAGGTTTCTTTTTATCTATGTTGCATTCAGCTTTCTTTTTATCTATGTTGCATCGCTTATTGTCTTTCCCTATTATTCCACCACTTCTAGCAGAACGAATTGTATCTAATTTCAATCTATCCAAACGACTTCCAGATGAAACTGCTCCTTGTTTACTGAATTTTTTGTTATTTGGCTTATATATTGTTTTCTTGCATGGCTTCCCAACATTACAAGTTGGACAACATGAACTTTTTGTATATTCATATATACAATTGCCATTAGCATCTTTGCAACCACCAACCTTTTCAAGACTTCTTTCAAATGACAAACATCTTTTATTGTTTTGATATTGACGATAACTAAAACTATATTTGTTGATTTGTTCACATTTTCCTGATATTTTACAATATTCTTTTTTTTCTTGCATGCCAGAGCGAATAATAGGGCGAAATGTTCTGCCTTGAATGCCTTTACATGAACCACTACAATCTGTATATCTGTCAGCATAAATTGTATTTGTTGGAATGTTACGTGGATTATCACATTTGGCTTTTCTCCAACCAGCAATTGGGTTTCTGTAAGGGGCGCCTGTTCTTGTCCCTTTAGTAATTATTGGATTTCCCGATGTATGTGATAGCATATTTCCTGCGGTCGTATGCACACCGGCGATATCGCAATTAGTATATTGACCAATATATGCACCTTGTCCGCCAGGTACGCTAGGATAAATATAAATACCTTTTATAGTAGTTTTATCAATGCACTTGTTTGATTCTATGCTTATGGTGAAAGTAGTAACAGGACCTATTTGGGAACCTGGTAGTGGAGATATAATTTTAGCAGTATAATCCCAATTACAAGGGGCTTCTAGATTTGATTTTCGCATCGGATTTACAGCAGCGTAGACACTAAGTGAATTCCACTCACTTTGAGTGGGTTGGGTGTATGGAGTAATGGTGTATGTACATCCTTTGCATTCTCCACATCCCACATTTGGATTATTGCAACAACCATTTCTAGGTTCTATATTTTTGTATATATTTGTCCCTTGTAAATCTTTATTAAAGTATGATTTACCACGAGTTCTATTTTTTTTGATGTTATTCATATATAAGAAGTCAAGAAAATAAAAATCGCACAAATATGTATCAATATGTTAAGCATAATTTATATTTTAATATTTGGTTTGTTATTTTTATTTATTTACAATATATTTTTTCCCTCTAAAGAAGGGCTTTCTGGTTTGGCGTTAATAGGAAAGGCGAATGCTGATTTATCACAAAATCAAAGTGCAAATAAAAAAGTTGATAAATTTTATAATGAAACATTGTCAAATTTTTTCGACAAAAAGATAAATATAAGTGGTACTGATATAGAATTCGCACATAACAAAGATGCCAAACTACCTTCAGGTTGTCATAAAAAAGATAATGGAAAGTATCAACCAAGTACATATGAATGTGAAACGTATGAAATAGGAAATATGGGCGATAAAATCATGTCTAAAAAAGAAATACATCAATGGTTTAAACCTTTAATAGACAGATTAGATGTCAAGGCCAATAAAATAATATCTGATAGTAAATAAAAATAGATATATATATTAAATGAAAACGATATTCTCAATGATTATATTTTTTTTACTATATTTATTTTTCTACAATATATTCGTCAAACACAATAGAGAAGGTTTAGAAGGCGATGACCTTGGCGTACAGGTGGCTACAATGAATGCAAAATGTTCTGATGATAATGGAAAAAAAAAACAAGCCAAGAAAGAGCTCGATAACGTTGGAACTAACGTCCTGGCTCTGAGCAATGCTGTAAAAGTTCAATTCGAGAAAGCAATCGAAAAATGCGAAGAAGCTGGTCATGCAGCAAAAGCCAAAATGGATGCAAAAATGAAATAATTTATTCAACTTGAAGAGCGGTAAATTCTACAAGTGGATTAAATTGTGGAGATAATATTCTTTCTCTGGCTTCAAAATTTAGAGATTTTATGACTTTATTGTGAATTATAAGTTGTTTTTTACATATAATGAAATTTGAATAGATACCACAAGTAGAAAAAATTAAATATGACTCCAAACTTTTCAATCCAATATAAAAAATGTGATAATTATAGAAATAATTCCAGCATAATAAAAAATTTATAAAAAAAGATACTCTCCCTTTTTCCCAATATCTATATGGGTTTTGGATATATGATATAGTATATAATATATAAAAAGTGAAAAATGTCATTGATAAAATATAACCAGCATAACTTCCATAATAAATAATTGAAATGGATTCATAAATTTCCGAGTCTTTTAACAAATTATTTTCATGTCCTAAATTGAGAATAACCAAAGAATAGTTGTTACATAAATAATCGATACATGATGCAAACATTTCAATACCAAATAAAATGAAAAAATAAAATAAACCTAATTCATATTTGTTGTATTTTGTAATAAATTTGATTTCTGATGTTTCCAAAGGATATCGTCGAAATACAATATAACTTTCCAAACATATCTCGCATTGTTCGTAATTATTGCTATTTATATCTTGATGTCTCCACGTTTGAAGACATTCTTCGTGAACAAATGAATTGCATCGACATGGTTTTATAAGTTGACGCTCATCTGTTTCATTGTCGAAACATATGCGGCAATATTTTATAGAGCTCATAAATATATAAAACGTCACATTTTTATATAGATATTATATAAGATGCCTGGTTTTTTTTCAGATATAGCAGATGATATTTTAAACGTCGAACAAGATATGTTAGGACCGGATTATAATTATGCAAAACATATTCAAACTCCCAAGGGTTTGGGAGCAACATCGGAGGGAACAATGGATGCTTTGGGTGAAAATCTAGGAGTAGCTGTAAAATATGTCAAATTATTGGTTGAAGGAGGGGGGGATGCAACTATGGACGGGAAACCTTTAGGTACAAAGTTTTATATTAAAACTGCAGGAAAATGTTGTACAAAACCAGATAGCAAAGGTAATTGTACAAAGGAAAATACACAAACTAGGTCTATGTACATTGACAATGTACCAATTGGAAACATACCTTTTTTATCTTCAGGTATGGGTGTAAATTTTTCTGAATTACGTGGTCTTGTTCCTGGTATAATAGAAGATGTTGGTGGTATGAATCCAATTGGATTATTTTCGGCATTTGGTCAAGGAGCAACACCACCTTGTACTTATAAAAAAGGAGCAGGTCTTTCTTCGGAAGCAATGTGGGGTATTAAAAATGATGACAGGAAAAATGCGCCATCGGGGGGATATATTATTAATAGCGACATAAAGGAATATGAGGATATTCGCAACAGAAAGGAAACATTTGTAACAGGAAATGAGATACTTCGTGGAGAGAAAAAACAAAGTAAAAAGAAATTGGCAAGATTTGCCAATGCGTATGTTACTGGTTTTAGCTGTCTTCTATTGTATTTATTGCATCGGATGGTAAATAAGTAAATGTATGTTGGGAAATGAAAACCGCTAAACAATAAAGAATGCTTCCAATAATACCATGCCACATCCAACCAATATCAAATTCATAGTATTCAAAAAGAGAATGACAATGACATTGTTCACCATGTGGGAAAAATCCTATAAATACTGCTGCTACTACTAATATTGAACTAATAATTACTTTTAACATATTAAGTAATTATTAGAATTTAAAAATCTTATTTGCGACGAGACTTTCTGCTTTTGCGTGATTTTCTTCCTCTACGGGACTTTCTGCTTTTGCGAGACTTTCTGCTCTTGCGAGATTTTCTTCCTTTGCGAGATTTTCTGCTCTTGCGAGATTTGCCTCCTTTTCTTTCACGTTTTCCTCCATAGTGGAATGGTGTTGATAGTTGGTGCATTCTTTCCAGCTTTTCACGTGTTGCTGCTTGAATTTTTGCTGCTGCTTCTTGACTTTGTGTTGATGTTATTGGTTGTTGACTTTGGGTTGATGTTATTGGTTGTTGTCTTTGGGTTGATGTTATTGGTTCGTGTCTTTGAGTTGATGTTATTGGTTGTTGTCTTTGGGTTGATGTTATTGGTTGTACACCTCCCGAACCCGATACTAACCCCACCAATTTTTGACTAGCGTCTTTTACATCTGCCACTTTACCAAAAAATTCGTTTTCATGTTTTGCAGCAGTCCCTGCCATCTTTGTCAAATTCCTGGAGGCCATACGTAAAGCCGATGACACGAATCCTCCTCTTTTAGAACGACTTTTATTATTTTTTCTGCTTTTTCTTGCTGTTTTCCTTGGCATTATATATTTAATATAGAAAATATATAAAACTTGAAGTATTTACAATTTGACGCGTTTGTAAAGTTCCAAAGCTGCTAAACCTCCGGCGACTTGGGCAACAATATATGGGAGCAAATCAGCGGCTGGCTGGGCTCCTTTGGCCACCATCATAACGGTGACAGCGGGGTTAAAATTTCCACCGGAGACCTTACCAAACATCATAATGGCAATGACAAGGGCAACACCAATAGCAACAGCTGCTTTTGATCCAGATGGAGCTGCGAGAATAACATACAAGAAAAATAAAGTGCCTAAAAACTCTGCTAACAATTTATTCATTATAATATTAGTAAAGAATAAATTTATATTTAACATCCCTTTAATCACAAGGATTGATTTTCATACTTCCACCAGAAATACGTTTGAAATATATCACATCAGAGCTATTTCCATGATTTGCGTTGACATATTGTTTACCGGTCTTGCATGCAACATTTTGTTTAATTCCAAACAAAGGTCCGTATTGTTTTACACCATTTCGTTTTTTTGTACCGACTCTGCGTCTGATGGAGCGAGCACGAGCATCTTCACTAGAATAATTTCTGGTTGGAGATGGTTTGTTGTATTTATTCAAATAAGCTAAACGTCCGATAGTGCGCGTGCTTTTACCATTGGTTTTAGTATATCCACAAGAAAAATTAAGATTTCCACAAGGCATTATATATATATGTCAAATATATTTTATTTTCCAAATGTGTTCTCTCCACCATAGGTTATATAAAGGAAACCATCTTCATCATTATATTTATTATATACCGAAGATAGTAACATATTCCCTGCCATAATATGATTTTTCACAAATAAGTAAATGCTTTTTTCTGGCTTAATTAACATTCTTTTTCTAATTACATATAAAAATTGCGCAATGGGTAAATCATCCGGTACTAAATATTTATTTCTGTCCAGTTCAGGAACATCTCCGAATGGTTCGCATATAATAGGTATTCTGTTGGGATATTTTGCTAAAATCTGTTCAGATTCCTTTTTTCTTTTATCAAAAGAATGCTTATTTCTAAAAGATATTTTTTTTCTTTTTAATATTTTACTGGTTAATAAATGACCTTTAGATAAAAAAAGTTTTATATTATTTCCAACATTTTCCATAATAATATATTATTATATATTTAATCTGTAATAATTCTTGGAGCAATGTTCATAGTTATTAATTCTTGAAATAATAGTTTGCACGCATAAGGAATATTCAAAGCGGCAAAATCAGTCCTATTGTCGCAAATTCTACACAGATGAATTCCTTTTTCGTTATTATAAATTGCAAACATTCCACATTTCTTACAAGCATATGTCCTAAATTTATCAGAACAATCATAAATCCTATCTTTTGTGAATCTAGATGCACCATGACTTACCATGCAATCTCTTTCCATTTCTCCAAATCTGAGACCACCTTCCCGAGCTCTACCTTCAGCTGGTTGACGGGTTAATACCACCATTGGTCCATGACCTCTACTATGCGCCTTGTCTTTTACCATATGTTTCAACCTTTGATAAAATGCTGGACCATAAAATACATTTGTTTCAATTTGTTCGCCGGTCATTCCATTTGTGAAAATTTTATTGCCATGTGTTTCATAGCCGTACTTTGTCATTAACTTGCAAATATCTTTAACCGGAAAATCATTGAAACTTGTTCCATCGCCAAATAATCCTAATTCCAAAAGCACAGAACCCATTAACGTTTCTTTGAGTTGTCCAATTGTCATGCGACTGGGGATAGCATGGGGGTTGATGATGATATCGGGTTTTACGCCATTTTCATCAAAGGGCATGTCTGCTTCTGATAATATCATACCAATGGTACCTTTTTGGCCGTGGCGACTCGAAAATTTATCACCTATAACTGGTTTTCTGTATGCCCTTACTCTTACTTTTGCAAATGTATAACCATCGCCATTACAATTAATATAATTTTTATCAACATAACATTCTTCATTTGTTCTGTAACTTTTGGATTGGTCCTGATATTTGATTACCTTTGTTGGGTCATTTCTATTTTCTTTGATAGGTATAATTTTTCCTAAAATAATATCTTTATTTTCAATGAGTGTGTTTTCGGGCATAATACCTTTTTCATTAAGTTTATTGTAATTGCCAAATTTCATACCTTTTGTTTTATTTTTATCAGGTTTACATCTTATTTCTTCGTCACCATGGATTTTTTTATCTTCGTCTTTTTCTGTATGAAATATTGATGCCGCGAACATACCTCTATCGATTGCACCTTGGTTAAATATAATACTATCCTCTTGATTATATCCCGAATATGTCATAATAGCAACCATAACAACTTGTCCTGAAGGTATTTGGTTCAACTTGATAAAATTCATCAATCTTGTATCAACAAGTGGTCGCATTGGATATGATAGTAGGTATGCTGTTTTATCCATTCTTTCTGTAAAATTAGTAACATACATTCCCATGGCTTGTTTTCCCATTGCACATTGATATGTGTTCCTAGGACTTTGATTGTGGTCAGGGAACGGGATACAAGAAGCTAAAATACCGAAAATTGTTGAAGGGTGGATTTCACAATGAGTATATTTGTAATTGAAATCTTTTTTACATGTTAAATCCTTAGATGTCATTGCTATCATGGATTTATTTTGCTCTTCTGGGTCAATATATTCAAGGATTGTCTCAGGGACAGCATGATTGACAAGCATGTCCAACCATTTTATTTCTTTATTTTTAATTTTCAGAGCGATTTCGGGTGTAATAACAAGTTGATTATCAATAACTCTTAATAGAGGTCTAGTTGGTCTACCTGCATCATTACATACTCTAATTTCAAGATTACTATAATCAAATACAATTGATATATAAATATTAAGTATTCCCTCTAATTTTTTCTTTTTTAGAAATAGATATAAATCATATGGTTTATCTGAAATCCCAACCCAATTACCATTAATCATGACTTTTATTTTATTGAACAGCTCTTTTGGATTTTCAATATTTTCAATTTGTCGAATAAAAGGATTTATGATATCATAAATGGGTTCACTATTTGACCGAATTGTAATATGAGCCATATAAGCTAAATTTTTTACAACACCAACAGGCGCCCCTTCTGGTGTTTCGGCGGGGCAAATATATCCCCATCCAGTATTATGCAACTTTCTTGGAGGAATTAATTTACCACTTTTATCAATAGGAGTGTTAATTCTTCTTGCGTGCGAAAGACTTGAAACATATGTGAGACGATTTAAAACTTGCGCAACACCCACTTTTGACGAGCGCGTGTTTTTAATCCCGAAATCTCCTGTGGCAAGAGCTCTTTTGATGCCATTTTCAATAGTGGCTGACTTAATAATTTTATAAATATTTGTTTCATTAATAATATTTAAATAATTTTCTGTCGATTTCCAGGAGCCATTATTTATTTCACGAACAACTTGTTTTTGCGTATCTTTGACCAGTTTATTAAAATAATTGCGAAATAAATTATTTAAAATTGTTCCTACCAGGTCGATTCTTTTATTAATATACGAGTCTCTATCAGATGGTAATATCCAGCCAAAACTTGCAGATATTAATTTATTTACCATTAATCCAAGAAAATATTTTTTTTGAATAAATGTTTTACAATGGGGGAATAAATCTTTATTTAAAACTCCAATTGTAAATTCTCTTTTTTTCTGCTCCCCTGCCTCTTTGTCCATATTTATAGGCGTGTACATGGCGAAATTAATAATATATTTTAAAGCATCTTCTTTCGTAATATATTTGTTAGCACCAATAATAGATGCTTTTAATGCAAATATCATTTTCTTGTTTTTTTCATTTTCAGTATTTAACGTGATAATTTCGCATATTTCTTTGTCTGAAATCAAACCAATGGCACGAAATAATATAAACAACGGAATTGGTTTTTTGATTCTTGGAATTTGAATATAAATTGGGTGTCCAAATCCATTATTTCTAGTAGCTATCATTACATTAATTTTTTTTGGTGAGATGCATTTGAAATCGGGGACTGATTTTATTTCGGCCATCCAATTCCATTTGTTATTATTTTTCTTGATATTAAAGCAATATATTCTGTTTTCAGCGGCTCTTTCTTGTGGAATAACAATTTTTTCACTTCCATTGATTATGAAATACCCTCCCGCATCTACATAACACTCCTTTGTAATTTTGTGATCAAGATGTTTATATTGATTAAGAACGCATATATCGGATTTCACCATAATTGGTATTTTACCGATATGAATTTTATTGAGTGTTTTATAAAATGTTTCTGTTTTTGAGAGATTTTCTCCGTATTTGCGAATGATTTTAATATCCACATCCATCGTCATAGCTGATGAATATGTGAAATTTCTTAACCTTGCTTCATGTGGGAACATTACTTTCGTGGCTCCATTATTTTCATGAATTTGTGGTCTGTAAATATTTAGATTTGAGAAACTTAAAATAATTTCAAGTGAATATTTTTTGCAAACTGGATTAAAATCATGTTCTGAATGGATGGTAACTGGATTAAACATATCAATTGTTTTCTGAATTTCAAATTTTACAAAATTATTATATGATTCCAATTGGTGTCTGACACATCTGGTTAGATGTTGTCCATCATAATAAGATTCTATTATATCCCAAGACATTTCATCATCATATTGGTTTTTTTTGGAGGTCATTTTTACATCATTCATAAGGTTATTAAAAATTTCAATTTATCTTTAAATTAGTTTCCGAATTCATTTATAGCTAAATAAATAATATTTCAATATAATATATGCAAAATCCGCCTGAAAATCCATTGAATCATAATAAAAATAATAAAAAAAATATAAAAGATATATCTTTCAATAGACTCATTATAGATATATGTGGGAGTAATTTCATTAATCCGTTTTTTAATATACTACAACCACCAAAGAAAAAAAAAATACTTTTAATTAAAGATATGACAAAAGATAAAAACAATAATATTAAAAAAGAAAATCCAAATTTTGATATGAGATTAGACGATATTATTAAAAAGATAAAAGACGAAAGGAAAAATAACACAAACAATAATCATTTTGTTAATATTAAAAATACTTTGAATGATAAATTAAATATAAAACCTTTGGTAATTAACAAAAAAACAAATAAGAAAGATTCGGTGGATGATTTATTAATACAGATATCAAAAAAATATGATATAGTATATAATGAACAAAATACAAAAATAAAACCAAAAAAAAAACTGCTACCGCCACCACCAACATGGTTTACACATAAAAGAAATCCACCTATATATATACCATCTTTTACTAATAAAGGTATTTTTGATACAAGATTACCGCCACCAATTAAAAAAGAATTAAAAATAATTGATATGGAAATAAATGGATTGCAGGATATATTAAAATTAATAGATGAATATCCTCTTTCACCAATGATTGAGTATAATATTAATATGACATCTATACACGGCATCAAAGAACCTTTGAATGAACTTAATGATATGATTGGGATGAATGCGTTAAAAGATTCTGTTGTGGACCAAATTGTTTATTTTATTCAAGATTTGCATATTAACAAAAATGCTGTAAATCAGGATTTTATGCATACTTGTATTTATGGGCCACCGGGAACAGGTAAAACAGAAATAGCAAAGATAATGGGAAAAATATTTTCTGGTCTAGGCGTGCTCAAAAACAAGTCTTTTAAAAAAGTCACGCGCGCAGATTTAATTGCAGGATATTTGGGACAAACTGCAATTAAAACTCGAGGAGTTATAAATGAATCTTTGGGTGGTGTTTTATTTATAGATGAGGCATATGCTTTAGGAAATCCTGAAAAGAGAGATAGTTTTGCCAAAGAATGCATTGACACTTTATGTGAAGCTTTAAGTGATAACAAAGACCAATTAATGGTAATTATTGCTGGATATGAAGAAGATTTGAAAAAATGTTTTTTTTCTTACAACCAAGGTTTAAATTCCAGATTTCCATGGCGATTTAAAACAGACGATTATAAAAGCCCTGAATTAAATGAGATATTTAAGAAGAAGGTATTTGATGCAGGATGGTCATTTAAAGATGACATTAAAGATGACTGGTTTGAAAATAAAATGGATTCATTTCCTTTTTATGGGAGAGATATGGAAACGCTTTTAGCTAAAGCTAAAATAGCACACGGGAGACGCGTTTTTTGCAAATCAAAAGAGGAAAAAACGAAATTAACTACAAGAGATATAGAAAAGGGATATGAAATGTTTTTAAAAAATAATGGCAAAAAAGAGAAAAATAATCCGATAGAACATATGTATTTATAATTGTGTTAATAATAAATCATTATAGTCTTTATATTTATTAGTATGCCAAAAAAAATGATTCAAATCAATCCTGATTTTTTTAAATTAGGAGGAAAAAAAACTAGAAATAAACGTAAAAAATCAAAACCTGATTTTAGAAATACTATTAAACCAAATAACTTAAAAAAACAATTGTTAATGAAAATTAAGACACATCAAAAAGAACAGGAAAAATTATCGGAAAAGGATAATGAAGATGTATCTGAATTCCAAAATGATTTCAATACTTCATTGGATTATTTACAAACCATGATAAACCAAAAACAACAAAAAAAGCGCTCAAAAAATAAAAAAACAAGAAAAAGAACACATATTAATTCTAAAGACGCTCCACAACCTATTATAAACGCGGAACCATTCAATGGAGAGAATGAGAAGGAAAATGAACCACAATTGGTTAATATATCAGAAAAACAACCAAAAGCCCCGCCATATGGTTGTCTAAAAAACGGCACTAAACCTACTTATTCGCAATATATGAAAACTATGAAACGCAGCACTAGACCTTCATTTAAGCCAAAAATCAACATTCCATCACCAGCGCCGCCAAAAACACAAGAAATTATTGAAAGACAACAAAAATTAAAAAAATTAAGAGAAAAAATGACAACGCCAAAAAAAGAACCCATGGTAAAAATCGTTAATAGGAAACGCACAATTAAAATCTTTAAATTGGGAAAAAAAAATGGACAAGTTGGTGTTCTTATTAAATCCGGAAAAACAAGGAGAAAAATCAGAGATGAACATAGAATTATTCATAAAAAATGTATATCAGATGTAAAATCATATTTGCGGAAACACAATTTAATTAAAGCTGGTAGTAGCGCACCTGAAAAAATCCTCCGAAAAATATATGAGGAATGTTTTTTAGCTGGCGATATTTATAACAACAATGTCGAAAACTTATTACATAATTACATGCAGGTTGATATTTGAATACTTAATTTAAGCAATTAAACTTTAAATATGTCCCGAATATATTTAAAGTCAGTGTCATTTTAATATATAATACTAAAATGGGTTTCCACGGACAATTTTTTAACATTGAAACGGATTGTTGTAAGAAATATGGAGAGAAAACACTTTTATTTATGCAATGTGGTTCTTTTTTTGAAACGTATGGTTTTAAAAAAAGTGGTAAATTTCGCAATAAGAATTATGCAGATTATGGAAAAATATGCGATTTTTGCATTAAAGAAAAACATTTAACGCACGAAGGTTATGATGTTTGGATGATTGGTTTTCCTGATTATTGCGTAGATAAATACGTTAGTAAAATGACACAGGAAGGATTTACTATTGTTGTCTGGGTACAATCAGATGACCCAATCAAACAACGTTATCAGAAAGGTGTTTATTCGCCGGGAACAGATTTCAATAACAATACTCAGAATATTACGAATTATAGTATGTGTATGTGGGTAAAAAAATCCAAACACATTTTATTAAATAAAAATGCTGAATTAATATGCGGGATGTCTTGCATTGATATTTTGACAGGAGATACCCATATTTTTGAATATCGCGAGAAATATTTCCATAATCCGAGCACATTTGATGAAATAGAGCGTTTTTATTCATCATATAACCCAAAAGAAATATTTGTTATTTATGAAACTACTGATGCTGAAATTAAAGATATTTTGCAATTTTCTCAAATAGATTGCGAAAAAATACATTTAATTAATTTGGACGATAAAGATAATTCGCATCAGTTAGCGGCAAAGAATTGTGAAAACCAAGTTTACGTTAAAAATCAATTAATGCAATTTTATGAAATTTTAGATTACAATGTTTTTTGTCAGAGTCATATGTTAGATGAAAATATATTAGCCACGCAAGCATTTTGTTTTCATTTAAATTTCATTCATGGGTGTAATCCAAGTTTAGTGGAAAAAATAAAACCACCGCTTTTCGACGATACGGGAAACAGACTGACTCTTGCCAATCATTCATTGAAACAATTGAATATTATTGGAAATCGACAACATCGCGGAACACTATCATCCGTTGGAAATTTTATTAATAAATGCAAGACGCCCATGGGAAAAAGAAAATTACACTCAATGCTGATAAAACCTACCAGTAATATAGCCCTTTTGGAAAAGCAATATGATATAACCGAGTATATTCTTAATGGTTTTGAAAGATATGAAGATATGCGAAAACAATTAGGAGAAATAGGTGATATAGAGAGATTATACAGAAAGCTAATATTATTGCGCGCTGCACCCGCTGAACTCAGTCAATTTTACAATAATTTAAAAATAATTCTTGATATTTATACCACGTTAGAGAATGATGATGAAATAAATGAATATATTAACAAACCACTTCTCTCCAATAATTGCCGAGAACTTATCAAAATTCTAGAAGACAATCTTATATTATCGGAAGCATCCAAGATTAGTTCGACCAGATTTGATGAAAATATATTCCAACGAGGAATCTATCCGACAATTGATAATTTGGAGAAACAATATTATGGAAGTAAAGACGAATTGGAATGTATTCGCCTATATTTGGAGAAGTATATTTTAAAATATAAAAGTTCAAGGACGACGAGCATGTTGAAGTTACATGAAACAGATAAAACTGGGTTATTTTTGTCAATGACAAACAATAGGTCGAAAATCCTGCGTGAAGAATTAAAGAAAGACAAAAAAACAGAACGCGCAATCAAATATACTTCAAGTTATAACGGGGAAATTAAAGAGTTGACATTTAATCCTCATGATTTGCAGTATGTAAAACATACAAAGAGCAACCTACGCGTAAATAGCGCACAATTGAATAAAATCTATGCTTCTATTTTTAATGATAAAGAAACATTAAAAGATGAATTAATGGACCAATATAAAGAATTTATCATTTCTCTCCAAAAATACAAAACACAAATTGAAACGATAGTTCATTATGTAACAGAATTAGATTTAATCATTACCAAGGCATATTTGGCTAAAAAATATAATTATTGTAAACCTGTCATAGAAGATAGCGAATATTCATTTATGAAAGCAAAAGACATACGACATGTTTTAATTGAGCATTTACAGCAGGACGAATCGTACGTCCCAAACGATGTGGAGTTGGGTCAACATACCAATCAACGCGGAATATTATTGTACGGGACAAATGCGGTGGGTAAGTCAAGTTTAATAAGGTCAATTGGTATATGTGTAGTAATGGCCCAAGCTGGGTTATTTGTCCCTTGTAGTGAATTTATATATAAACCTTATAAATCACTTTTCACGCGAATATTGGGAAATGATAATTTATTTAAAGGACTAAGTACATTTGCGGTTGAAATGTCTGAATTAAGGACAATATTGAATAATGCAAATGAAAATAGTTTGGTTTTAGGAGATGAGTTGTGTAGTGGAACCGAGACAACTTCTGCCATTAGTATATTTACTGCGGGAATTATTCAATTGGAGAAAAGATTGTCGTCATTTATTTTTGCCACACATTTCCATGAAATAACTGACGATAAGCGTATTAAAACGCTTGATAAAATTGTATTTAAACATATGGAAGTTATTTATGATGCAAGCGAGGATTGTTTAGTATATAATAGAAAGTTATTGGATGGTCCAGGGGCCAGTATGTATGGATTAGAGGTATGTAAATCGCTGCATTTACCCGATGATTTTCTTGAATTGGCAAACACAATAAGAAAAGAAAGGTGTTCTGATGAAAATATATTATTGAAAAAGCGGTCAAGATATAATAGTAAAAAAATGAAAGGAAAATGTGAAATATGTAAGTCCGAAGGCGTTGATATTCATCATTTGATGCCGCAAAACATGGCAGATAAAAATGGATTTATCGGACACATGCATAAAAATCATAAATCAAATTTAGCAAACATTTGCAAAAAATGTCATTTAGAAGAAACAAAAGGAAAAACAAAAAAACGTAGAACAAAAACTAGCAAAGGTATGAGATTAGTGGAAGAATAATAAGTTGCAAATATATATGACACAAGATTTGTTTATTTCCGCATTTAATTTCATTGAAAACCATATATTGGATGTTATATTGGTAATACTTATTTTATTTAGTGTTATGATTTATAATGTTGTTAATAAAGTTAAATTTACAACACCTCGACCTCAACTACAGCGCGTTGTAGTGGTGGAAACTTTCTCACCTATCACATCTAAACTATCTAAACTCGAACCAAGTCCTATTTTAGTATAATGAAATAAATTGATTTTAAGATTATGATATTAATATATAATATATACCATGATTATTCCAGTTAAGTGTTTTACATGCGGAAAAGTTTTAGCCGATAAATACCGATTTTACGTACGCGAAGTGCGTAAAGCCAAGAGCAATGATGAAAACTTTAGTAAAGTTACATATTTGACACAATCAACGATAGAAAAAACCCCAGAAGGTAAAATACTTGACACGATTGGTTTAACAAAATTGTGTTGCAGAAGACATATGTTAACACATGTTGATATTGAATAAATTTCTAAGTTAATATATATATATGAGAAAAACAATGAAAAATTTAAAAAATAGAAAAGGCGCGAAAAAATATAAACGCAACAAAACGCGCAACAAAACGCGCAACAAAACTCGCAACAAAACGCGCAACAAAACGCGCAACAAAACGCGCAACAAAACTCGCAACAAAAAATATCGCGGAGGTGTTCGTAAAACTAAAAAACATAAGAATAAAAGATATTTAAAACGCAAATCTATTTTGCGCGGTGGAAATAGTGGTGACGCAAATATACCTTTACATAAAATACCAATGTACAAATATAATGAAAATCCTTTTTTACCTTCGCCAAATGACGGATGTTTAGCGACTCCTACTCCATACAAAGGTGGTGAAAAAAATGCACAAAAGAGAAAAGGTAAAAAAAATAAACAGCGGGGAGGAGGTATTGGTAGCATTCTCTCAACGGCATTGCCGGGTTTCACTGATGTAAGAGATTTGTATTGGAAAGGCGGAGAATCAATAAAAGGATTGTACAATCAATACAATGGAAATAATTGGGGCGTAAACACATCTCCGGGAGTGCAACCAATTGGCAAAATATCAATGAGTGGGGCAAAACCATTAGATTTACCAAAAATGATTAAAGATAGTTCTGCCGACGCAGCAAAATATTCGGCTCTAAAATAATTTATTGTTTAAATATATAAATGAATATTGGAAAACAAATAAGAATGTTGTGTACTCCCGCAAAAGTATATTTTTTAATGTCAATAATAACAATTTTAGGTATATTAATGCAAAACTCCGTTGGTGATAGGAAATATATTGTTGGTCATCGAGAAGTAAATATCCCACATACAAATGTTTGGTTTTTTGTTTGCAAATTTATAGTAGTTATAATTTGGACGTATATACTACAAGAATTATGTAAAAATGGATACAAAAATATTTCATGGCTCTTGGTATTAATGCCATATTTTTTAATGTTTTTAGCAATAGGAACTTTATTTTTAGTTTTTTCAAAATCTTCTAATTAATTTTTCAACAAACAAATTATTTATTTTAATAAATAATTTGTTCAAAATAATGGTTTTAAAAATATATGCCTATTTATATCAGAATGGAACAATATAATGATATTCCTTGGAAAATAATTGACACATATTTTAAAAATAACCCCACGGCATTAATAGACCATCATTTAGTGTCATATAATGATTTTTTCAATACTGGAATTGAGCAATTGTTAAAAGAAAATAACCCTATTCGTTTTATCAAAGACTTGGATAGTGGGACAGGTGAATTTCAACATCAAGCATATTTATATGTTGGTGGAAAAGATGCGAAAAAAATATATTATGGAAAACCAGTTATATACGACGATAATGACAAGGAGCATATAATGTATCCAAATGAGGCTAGGTTAAGAAATATGACATATGCTTTTACTATTCATATGGACGTCGAAGTTGATTTTAAAATTAAAACATATGATACCAATGGTAAAGTTCAATATGAAAATGAAGAAACTTTTATAATCCCCAAGGTTTATTTTGGAAAATTTCCAATAATGTTACAATCAGACATGTGTATTTTAAAAGGTCTGCAACCTGAAGTCAAATTCAATATGGGAGAATGTAGAAATGATTTGGGGGGTTATTTTATCATTGATGGTAAAGAAAAAGTGATAGTTTGTCAGGAAAAATTTGCCGATAATACATTATACATTCAAGAAAGTGCGGACGATGTTTATAGTCATTCCGCAAAAATAAGGTCTGTTTCAGAAGACGCATCCAAACCTGTCAGAACGCTTGCGGTAAAAATAGTAGCATCACAATCATCATCGTCAAATGGTCAAATTGTTGTATCAATCCCTAATGTTAGAAAACCAGTACCATTATTTATTGTAATGAGAGCTTTGGGTATTATATCAGATAAAGAAATCATAGAATATTGTTTATTGGATTTAGAAGAAAAGGAAGAGTTATTGGAATTGTTTAGACCATCTATTCATGATGCTGGCATGGTTTTTACCCAACAAGCAGCATTGAATGCTATAGGCGAATTAACAAAAGGCAAATCGAATAGTCATACCATGGAAATTATAATGAGTTATTTTCTTCCCCATATTGGTGAATTGAATTTTAAACAAAAGGCTTTGTATTTGGGATATATTGTTAATAGGTTGTTGTTAGTATTTAATAAATTGGAAAAGCCAACAAATCGTGATAGTTATACACATAAAAGAATAGAAGTTTCTGGAATGTTAATTTCTGATTTATTCAAAGAATATTATAATCTTCAAAAAAGAAATATATTATTAAAAATGGACAATGAACATTTTTACAATAAAACAACTCCCAAATATAAAAATGCTAGATTTATGAATCTTATTTTAGATAATGTTTCACTAATTTTTGGAGATAGAATAGTGGAAACAGGTTTTAGAAGAGCATTCAAAGGTGATTGGGGTTCTGAAGCACACACAAAAAGGCCTGGTGTTTTACAGGATGTAAATCGTTTATCCTATTGGTCATTTATGGCACAATTAAGGAAAACAAATATATATATTAGTGCCGACGGAGCCAAGATTGTGGGGCCACGTTGGTTAAACGGGACGCAATGGGGTATTTTTTGCCCTATTCATACACCAGATGGTGGAAATATTGGTTTTCACAAGCATTTTGCAACATTTACACATATTAGTGCCGCCATATCCGGATATCCATTTATAAAATTTTTAAGAACATTGGGAATAAGTTTATTAGAAGAAAGTTCAATTAAATTTCTATCAAATACCACTAAAATTTTTGTAAATGGTGCCTGGATAGGCGCTACCAATAATATCGAACCTATTTATAATACATTAAAACTTTATAAAAAAAACGGCCTATTCAGTCCATTTATTAGCATTCGTTGGAATATTAAAATGAATGAATTAACTATTTTAACAGATGCTGGCAGATTATCTCACCCGCTTTTTCCGGTTACTGACAATGATGTAAGTTATCAAAGAGAACATGTTATGGAAAAAATCGGAAATGGTTCACTAACATGGGAAGATGCCATAATGGGGTTTGGAAAAAGAAAGATAGACATCGACCAATATAATAAAGAACTATATTTGCCATCTGAATTATATGGAAAAGGTTTTGATTTGAAAGAAAACCAATGTATTGTTGAATATCTCGATACTCAGGAAATGGAAAATGTTAAATTGGCGATGTATGACGAAGAACAAATCAATTACAAAAAAAAACACATTACGCATATTGAATTACACCCTTCAGCTATTTTTGGCATGATGGCAAACCAAATTATTTTCCCAAGTACAAACCCATATCCCAGAGATTTATTTTCTTGCGGACAAAGCAAACAAGCTGTTTCTGTATTTCATACAAATTATCAATATAGAATGGACAAAACTAGTTATTTTTTAAATTATGGTCAAACCCCACTTGTTAAAAGTAGATATCTTGAATATATAACAAAAGATGAACATCCGTACGGCGTAAATGCTATTGTGGCCGTCATGTGTTATTCCGGATACAATGTGGAAGACGCTGTAATTATAAATAAAAGTTCTTTGGATCGTGGTTTATTTAGAACAACATATATAACCACATATGAAGCAAAAGAAGAAAAAACAACCATTGGGAATGTTACTATTGAAAAAACATTTATGAATGTTAACAATAATAATGTTGTTGGAAAAAAACCAGGATATGATTATAGTAAAATAGACGAGAATTCCGGATTAATTCGAGAAAACACAATCATAAATGATAAAACCATACTTGTCGGGATGGCTACAAATAGTATTACAAGTTCTGGTGCTTTTATTGATGAATCTATTAGTGCCAAGAAAGGCAGTATTGGATATGTTGATAAAGCGTTTATGACACGAGATGAAAAAGGTGGTAGAATCGCTAAAATACGTATCAGACAGCTTCGGATACCTGCTATAGGCGACAAATTTGCATCCAGAGCAGGACAAAAAGGGACAATTGGTATTATATTACCGGAAGCTGATATGCCCACTACGGCGGATGGTATTCGACCAGATATCATTGTCAACCCACATGCATTTCCGAGTCGCATGACTATAGGTCACTTAGTAGAAACTTTGACTAGTAAAGTTGGGTGTCTTTATGGGGGATTTGGTGATTGCACTGCATTTATTAATAAAGGTCCAAAAGATAAATTATTTGGAGAATTATTAACAAATGCAGGATATAGCAGCACGGGTAATGAAATAATGTATAATGGTATGACAGGTGAACAATTGGAAACCGAAATTTATATAGGACCAACTTATTACATGCGATTGAAACATATGGTAAAAGATAAAATTAATTATAGAGCCAAAGGTCCTCGCACAGTATTAACAAGACAAACTGTGCAAGGTCGTGCCAACGATGGGGGGTTAAGAATAGGTGAAATGGATAGAGACGCAGTTGTCGCGCATGGACTTTCTGGATTTTTAAATGAATCGATGATGGTAAGAGGAGATAAATATAAAATGGCAATTTGTAATAAATCAGGGACTATAGCCGTGTATAATGAATCAAAAAATATTTTCTTAAGTCCAATGGTTGATGGTCCTATTAAATTTGTAGGAAATCTTGAAAATGAATTAAACGTGGTACCAATAAGTCGTTTCGGAAGAGATTTCAGTATTGTTGAAGTTCCTTACGCATTTAAATTATTATATCAAGAATTATTGACAATGAATGTACAAATGAGATTAATAACTTCGGATAATATTAATCATTTGTTATCACTTCATAAATCAAACAATATTAAATTATTGACCGGTAAAGAAACATTAAAAGAAGTAGAAATTGAAACACGTGAAAAATTAAATGCTTCTAGTCAAGACGAAGAGGAAGGTGAAAGAATGGAAAAATATGACGATAATTTATTTGAAGATAATGAATACAAAGTACCAGATGAATTTACTGCCGCTGCTAATAAATCAGATAAACCATTTGAAATAGGTGATAAAGTATTATTTTCGAATGTTGAAGAATATGAATTATCTCCAACTACCATTTTTGAAATAAAATGGATAGATGATACAGATGTTGGTATAATAAATCCGGCAACAGGAGAGTTAATTGTCGCATATATTGGCGAATTAGCTTATGCGCCAACTGATTTAACTTATACTCCAGTAAGTCCAATATATGCTCCTGAAAGCCCGACCTATGGTCCTGATAGCCCAACTGGCGAATCACCGGACCCAAGACAAAATGTTACCATCACAGAAACTAAAACAATTACCGGACCACCTAATTTAGTACTTCCTGCACAAGATACTGGATTTAGAAGTTATCAAGCACCACAGGTTTCTGAAGTTGGAAGGTCAACTAGAAACCCTTCTAGCGAAGGAGAAAGAAGATACGATGGTAAAAAATCTTTTACAAAAGAGGAATTTATTTCACACTATGGAACCGGAGAAGGAATGCGTCATTGGGAAAATGCAAAAGATATTTTGGTGGCTCCTGAAGATGCAAAACTTCCAGACGATTACAGTTATGAAACATTACAAGACGCATGGAAACAAAAATTAGACAATACTCCAAAAATAAGTTATGAAAGAGATGAAGAAAGTCCAGAAAAGCTTAACGAAGTTATTCGTACCAGTATTAAGACTGCCCAAGAATCTAAAACAACACCTCTATTGGCTACAATAGAAGCCGAAGCAACAAAAGAAGGTGAAGGCGTTGTTAGTGGCATTAAAAAGGTAAATACTGAATAATTAAA